>OLVX01000354.1_pt1 | contig 46594 bp, 38 predicted proteins | sample 1673271 | NCBI WGS metagenome assembly OLVX01 (sample SAMEA3178939, study PRJEB25190) | human gut metagenome | biome: human gut; feature: human-associated habitat; material: faeces | place: Austria | collected 2013
AGAATGGAACTCCTGCTTCTCCTGCAACTGCTTTTGCAAGTAATGTTTTACCAGTTCCTGGTTGACCTACTAATAAAACACCCTTGGGAATATGTGCTCCCATCTCTGTGAACTTTGTAGGATTCTTTAAAAATTCTACTATTTCTTCTAATTCTTCTTTTTCTTCATCAACACCAGCAACATCATCAAATGTAACTCTGTTTTTATCTGTTGGGTTTAATACTCTAGCTTTGCTCTTTCCAAATGTCATTGTTTTATTTCCATTTTGGCTATTTGCTCCACTCATTAATACAAACCAGAAAATAAAGAATATTACTATAATTCCTATTGGAGTTAAATATGCTAAGAAAATTCCCCATGCAGACTCAGATTTTTCAGTTACTGTTATGCTAGCTGATTTCATATTGTCTTGTAAATTTTCCATCAAGTTATCTACACTTGGCACATTAACTTTTTTCTCTATATTATCATTTTTAAGCTTTACTGTTGCAGAAGCACCGCCTGCATCTAGCTCAATCTTTTCTACTTGACCTGCGTCAATCTTTGCAATCAAGTCTGAATATGAAAGTTTTGTATTTGAATTTTCTAATATTGTTGATATTGCTACCACCAAAATTACGCCAATTATTAGCCAAACAGCTAATGTTTTTAAACTATTTTTCAAAATATTTCCTCCTTTTGTTTGATACTATAAATATAATTTTTGGTTATATTTATTATTACTTTTTCCTTTCAGATATTTTGCAATATATCACATTCAAGCCATTATTTCAATACTTTCAGGCAAAGTTTATTATTACAAAATTGTTAAATTTTCGTAAGTCCTACGGAAGAACGAATGAACTTAATTTATCTTTACTTTTCAAGAAGCAAATTTTTATTTTTTTAAACGAAAAAGGAAGCTTGCCTTTTGAGAAGTCTGAAGGAACTCCGACAAAGAGCGACGTGTTGAAGCTTTATAAAAATAAAAATTTGTTCTAGTCATTAATGCGATAATTTTTCAAAGCTTACTTTCCCGCCTTTTACGGATATTTTATAATATTTATTCGGCATCAAAAATTTATTTCCTATATTATTTCCACATAATTTTATAATATCCTCTACATGTTTCTTTTCTATTCCATTCGATGTTCCGAATAATATTTTTGTAGTTTGCATTATTATTCTTGTTTTTATTACATGCTCTTGTTGATTAAATTTTTTTAAATTTAAAACTATTTTTTTATTTTCTTGTTCTATTAAAATCTCTGTAAATGCTTTCTCCGTAGCATTTTGCATGTAATCTTCTTCATCTAAAACAAGTTCAGAAAGTCTATCTAATGTTTCTATTATATTTGGATTAAATTCCTTTTGAATATATGGAATAAGCTCATTCCTTATTCTATTTCTTGTGTAAGTATTATCTTTGTTTGTTTTGTCAAATTTAGGTTGTAAATTTTTTTCTTCACAATAATTTTCAATATCGGCTCTATCGCATTTTATTAGAGGCCTTATAAATTTTCCTTCTCTATATGGTTCTATGCCTCCTAGTCCAGAAATTCCACTTCCTCTTAAAAGGTGCATCAATACTGTTTCTGCATTGTCGTTAAGGTTATGGGCAATTGCAATTTTATTTGCATCAACCTTTTCTGATATTTCATCAAAAAATGCATATCTTTCACGTCTTCCACATTCTTCTGTACCAATCTTTAATTCTGTTGATTTTTTCAAAATATCAACAAATTTCACATAGCATTCAATTTCTTTATTCTTACAATATTCTTGCACATATACTGTTTCAGATTTAGCTTCTTCTCTTATCATGTGGTTTAAATGTGCAACTACTATCTTTTTTATTTGTAATTCTTGCTTTAATTCTATCAGGTTATCCAATAGGCACATCGAGTCTGGTCCACCAGAAACAGCCACTATAATAGTATCGTTTGGTTCTATTAAATTATACTTTTTTATTGTATTTAATATTGTTTCTCTTACCATATAATATTTCATTCCTCACTTTTTACAAGCTGTATATTATTATAATTTATAGCTTAAAAAAATTACTCTCTATATTTATCCAGATTAGCAAATTTAGTATATTGTCCAAGCCATGCTAGGTCAACAGTTCCAGTAGAACCAGCTCTTTGCTTTGCTATTATTACTTCTGCTTGATTTTTCTTTTCTGAATCTTCATTATAATAGTCGTCTCTATACAAGAACATAACTATATCAGCGTCCTGCTCGATAGAACCAGATTCACGCAAGTCTGAAAGCATAGGTCTATGGTCAGGTCTTGCTTCAACGGCTCTAGATAGCTGTGAAAGTGCAATTACTGGTACTTCAATTTCTTTTGCAAGAATTTTTAAAGATCTACTTATCTCCGCAATTTCTTGCTCTCTGCTTGACGTTTTACCACTTCCTTGAACAAGTTGCAAATAGTCGATTATTACTAATCCTATATTCTTTTCTAATTTTAATTTTCTACATTTTGCACGTATTTCCATTACAGAGATACCTGCTGTATCATCTATAAAAATTTGTGCTTGTGATAGTTCCCCAGATGTTTCTGCAAGCTTACTTAGGTCTTCATCTGTTAATTCACCAGTTCTTACAGCATTACTATCAACTAATGCTTCGCTACACAAAATTCTGTTAGCGACTTGATCTTTCGCCATTTCCAAGCTGAATATAGCAACCGGAATGTTTGCTCTTGTAGCAGCATATGCACCAATATTTAAGGCAAATGCGGATTTTCCCATTGCGGGTCTAGCAGCAATTAATATAAACTCAGAGCCGTGAAGTCCGGCAGTCATTCTGTCTAAGTCAATAAATCCTGTTGGCACACCAGTTACGTGTTGTTTCTGATTATATAATTCTTCCAACTTAGCAAAAGATTCAACTAAAACGTCTTTAATTGGAGTGTAACCCTTCTGGCTCTTTTTTTGCATAACATCAAAAATCTTCTTTTCTGCCAAATCCATAACCCTTTCCGGTTCTTCTGTTGGTTCATACCCCATATTTAGAATTTCATTTGCAGTTTTTATTAAATTTCTAAGCATAGCCTTTTCTTCTACTATTTTTATGTATCTATCAACATTTGCCGTAGTTGGGACTTTATCTGGAAGAACAGCAATATATTCTAGTCCTCCAACGGCTTCTAACTTGTTCATAGAAGAAAGCTCTGCCTTTAGAGTTATAATGTCTATAGGCTCTGCCCTATTATAAATATTCAAAATAGCTTCATAAATTATTTTATTGTCTTCTCTATAAAAATCTTCTGGTTTTAATGTTTCAATAGCTGAACTAACTGCATCTTGGTCTGTAAGCATACTTCCAATTACAGCTTGCTCTGCTTCTATATCCTGTGGTGGCACTTTGCCTAAATCCATTACAATCTTCCTTTCATAGTTTATTTTTTATTTAAATTAGTAGTTGGAAAAGAATTAAATTTTGGCAAGGAAAATGAATTTACAAGGCAAGGGCGCATACTTGCTGTATGTAACCGCGTTGTAAATGAGATTTGACGTAGCCAAAATTGTAATTATTTTTCAACGTTACTCTGCAATAATATCAACCTTTAACTTACCCATAACACCTTCATACAATTTAACATCAACTGTTACAGTTCCAAGTGTTTTGATAGTTTCAGATAATATTATTTTTTTCTTATCTATCTCTATTTTATAATCCTTTTTTAATCCTTCAGAAATTTCTTTGCTTGTAACTCCTCCGAAGATTTTTCCATTTTCTCCAGCTCTTACTTTAATTTTTAGCATAATTCCTGTAAGTTTCTTAGCAAGCTCTTCTGCTTCTTTCTTTTCGGTATCTTTTCTAAATTTATTTGACTCTTGCTTAGATTTTAATTTGCTCATATTTTCATTATTAGCTTCAACAGCTAGTTTTTTAGGAAATAAGAAATTACGTGCATATCCGTCGCTTGCTTCAATAACCTGATCTTTCTTTCCTACTCCTTTTATATCACCTAATAAAATAACCTTCATAATAATTGTCTCCTTCCTATTTTTGTGTCACATCTATTTTACTATCTTATTTAAGATTTGTAAATAATTTTTGTATTATTACTGAAATTAGCTTGTGTTTGTTTCCAAAATATGGTAATATAGATATATCCTTTTCGGAGGAAATCTGATGAAAGGGGGGCATCAAATGAATCACTGTGATTTGATTCTAAATCTTGTTGATAAATACATATCAGAAAGAGAAAAAAACATTCTCTTGCAACAAAAACTACAACAACAGGAAAAAGATGAACAACAAGCTAAGACTAATATTCAACAATAATTAGTCATAGAACAGGTCTCGCAGCCTGTTCTATTTTTTACGAAAAAAAAAGCATGTGCACTCGCAGATACACATACTACATCAACTTGTTCACTGTGATTATAACAAGCTCATTTATTTTGTATTTAAATAATATCATATTATTTTATATTTGTCAAACACTTTTTCAAAAAATTGACATTTATATTTTTAACAAACGATGTATAACTCGCACTGCAAGCTATACACCGTCCAATTTACATTTTTGTTATTCTTCAAATTTTATTCTATAACCAACCAAGGTACACACACTTCTACAACTTCTCCATTCTCATCTACAAGTTCATCAATCTCATCATAATAGATAATTTCGGCAATTGCACCTCCCTCATAAGCACTAGAAGTCAGCCAAACTCCATTATTCATACCGTTTGCATCTCTGAGTAGTTTTCCAGTGTTAGCCAAATCATAAACTCCACAAATTTCTTTTTTACCAGCTCCAGCCTTTGGTTCCAAGAAATTACCAAGCTCATCTGTTGGCTTCATAGCATCTGAATTACCAGCAACAATTTGTACTGCATCATAAGCATTGTATTGGTTAGACTTAATCATCTCGTTTACAAGCCACACCAAAAAAACATAATATTGATATGGTGTTCCAAGATTCCAACTCCTTCCTTCTACCTTCGGCATTCCCAAAACTTTAAGTAACATTTTATCAATTCTTTCGACCATATATGGTGGTCTCTGACTCTCAGAGAAAATAATCTCTCCTGTTGGTGATAATGACGGATCTGTTTTTGCGCACCAAAAAGCATTTATTTTCTTATCTCTTACCTCTTTCACCGCACAAATAAAAGAACAAATGTCAGATTGCATCTCTTTTCCATCAAAGAATAGCACCTGGTCAAAAAAGCCTTGTACACTAGGGTCAATCTTAATCAACCTTTTGTCATTCAAAAATGTAATTGTGTTTGTCCGTTTTCCATAATCACCGAATCCGATCATATTGGATACCTCCTATTTTAGTGTTTTACGGACTTTTGAACAAAACCGTTCCACATAATTATACTATATAATCTTTTTGGTTGCAATATTGATATTGCAAAAGAGAGTATTCCTATTAGACGGAAAACCCTCTTTTTATCAATATTTTACGATATTTCTGTAAAATATTCGTTTATTCTATTTATTAATTCTTGTTTTACTTCTTCTTGCGTCATTCCTTCTACTTGAGCTCCGGCAACTGTTATATGTCCTCCGCCACCAAGTTTTTCTAGTATTAATTGCACATTTATGTCACCAATAGACCTTCCACTAATATAGATTTTGTCACCCATTTTTCCAATTACGAATGATGCTGTTATATTGCTTATTGTTAATAATTCGTCTGCTGCTTTCGCACATGTAATGTTTGCATCACTATCTTCTTTGTCATATATTGAAATCGCGATTGTATCGTCTATTATCTCTGATTTTGCAACTATTTCAGATATTTTGTTATAAGTTTCTAGGTCACTTTGGAACCATTTCTTTACTTTTATAATATCTACTCCACATTTTCTTAAAAATGCTGCGGCTTCGAAAGTTCTTACACCTGTTTTAAATGTAAAGTTTTTTGTATCCATCATTATTCCAGCATACAAGGCTTCTACTTCAAATTTAGTAAGTTTTACCGTTTTTTCGGCATATTCTACAAGTTCTGTTACAAGCTCGCAAGCAGATGATGCATATACTTCGTGGAATGTAAGTATTGCATTTTCTATATAATCTGTTCCTCTTCTGTGGTGGTCTATTACAACAATTTTATCTGTCTTGTCTAGTAATTCTGGAGCTTCAACATAGTTTTTCTTATCTGTATCAACTACTACTAATAAAGAATCTGCACTTATTTTGTTTAAAGCTTCAGCTTTGTCAATTATAACATCATTGTATTCTTCTATATCTTTCAAATCATTTATAAAGTTATCTAAGCTTGTACCATTTGTTTCATTTACAATATAAGCGTCTTTTCCTATTGTTTTTGCAATTCTATACACGCCCATTCCAGAGCCCATAGCATCTATATCACTATTAGTATGGCCCATTATTATAACATTGCTTGCACTATTCATCAATTCTTCTAATGCTTGTGCAACAATTCTTGCCTTAACTCTTGTACGCTTTTCAACTTCTTGTGTTCTACCACCAAAAAAGTAGTATTTACCATTTTGCTTTATAATAGCCTGGTCTCCGCCACGTCCTAAAGCTATGTCTATTACAGCCTTAGCCGATTTATATTCTTCTGAATTTGTTTTTTCATTTTCAGAAATTGCAATACTCAATGTTAATTGAATATTATCTTGAGTCTTTATCTCTTTTATTTCATCTAAAATTTCAAATTTGTCTTCTTTTATTTTTTCTAAGTTCAATTGATCAAATATGCATACATAGGTATCTCTTTCAGACTTTACAAGTAATCCATCGTACTTATTCACCCAAGAATATATGTTTTTTTCTGCATTTGAAGTGATTTTTAATTTTTCCTCTTCTGTCACTCTCTGCATCAATTCTTCGTAATTATCTAATACTATAATTCCTATACAAGTTCTAGAATTATTGTATTCTTCTAACAATTTCACATGGTTTGTCTCGTCTAGGAAATATACTGTTGCCATATATTCTGATGAATTTTTGTGCTCTTTTTCTCTAAGCTTTGTATATTCTGCAATTACCTTATAATTTTTATCACCAATTTTCATACTTTCAGAAATTGATATATTGTTTGTATTTTGGCCATTTTCAATTTTTAGTTTTAGCTCTTTTATTATGTCTGTTAAAGTAGTTCCAGTATCTATATTTGCAAATTCTTTAATAAAATTGCTACTCTTCCAAATTATATTTCCATTCGTTTCTAAAACAACTAATGGAAATGGCGAGTTTATTATAGTACTTTGTGCTGCTTTATCAACACTTACAGTAAGCTCATTAATATGCTCCGAGATTTCTGTTTTTCTCTTATTATTTGACCATATTGTGTACACAAAAATAGCAATGTACGCTAAAATAGATGGTATTATTGCCTTAGGCTCAACCACGCATAAAATTACCAATATAATAGCAATTACTACCAAGTATATTTTTGTTCTCGAAATTAATTTATCTAAATTTAATTTAGTTTTCGGCATATATTTTATCTCCACCTTTATATACCTATTTTACATTATTTTGAAGCATTTGTCAATTTTCCGCTTAATTTCAACGTTTTTTCAAAATTTTATTAAACCATTATAAAGTTTCAAACATTTAAGTTTTAAAAACAAATCAGTTATTTACACCATATAAATATGTCTAAAAGCATTATTTTTCTCAGTAGTTTTTCTATTATAGCAAATCTGAACTTTTCAATTTTCAGTCTTTACTCTATTTCTTACGCTCCTCTATAAAATCTAAAATTTCAGTAATTTTTATCTATTATACTATATATTAACTTTTGTTATACTGTGGCTTGACTTTTATTATTCTTTATCCTATCTTTTTTATCTGCTTTAATTAGTACAAAATTTTGAGTATCTTTCTTGTGTTCTCTTGCTGGCAAGTTTTCTTCTGCTCTTGCTACATATGTATTTATTCCTGTATGTTCAACTAAATATTTATGTTTTCTATACAAAATTACCATATTCTTATTATTTTCTTCTATTATTAATAAATCATTTTTTATAAGTTCATTATCTGCAAAATATTTTGTATTTAACCCACAAATCATTGGCAAAATTATACCTATTACTACTTCGTAAAATGTATTTACCTGTTCTAAGGCATTCATCTCTTTTCTTTTTCTTATTCTTGCAGTTTTAGCAATTACATTTGCACTTTCTATAAACTCTTGTTGAGAATATTTCTTTTCTCCTGCTAAGCTTACTATTATAGTGCTCTTCTCTCGGTTTTCTTCTTTTGAAAGATTATCTATACTATAATTTTCTATGTATCTTCCTATGTTTATTAGTTTCTCGTATTCTATAATTGGGAATTGATTTTCAGAATCAAAATTTATTAGGTTAAAATTATTACAATTATTATTTTTTATTATTTCTAAAACTTTTTCTTTATATGTACTTGAAAAAAATATTGTGTTTATATTATATTTTTTTATTACTTTTTCCATTGCATTTTTGCTAAGTTTATTATCTATTAATATTACAGCATTGTTTACAATTATGTTTGCGAGATATGTTACTAAAAATTCATATCTGAATTCTGATATTATCGCTATTTTATTATTTCGTATTTGGTTTTCTTTTGATTTTATTACTCTTGCCATTGAATATATATCAAACCTAAAATTGAAATAGTTTATGTTTTTTATATAATCACTTTCTATTGTTATTGCCTTTTTAGTTTTGTACTTATTGTATGCAAAATCTACCAGTTCTTTCACTGTGTTTATTTTTCTCATATAATCACTTTCCCTTCAATTAAATTACTTTAATTATAAGGTAGTCCAATTTTAAAGTCAATTTAAATCGTAAGTCAAATTATTACCAATTTCTACAAATTTTTATTTTATGGTAAAAAAAATAATGAGAATTTTACATTTTCTCATCATTTTTTGTCATATTTTATAATATATTAAAATAAAGTTTTCGCTCATTCCTACTGTTAGACTTTAATCAAAGTTTTTTACTTCCAAATATTTAGTGTTTTCTTCTATCTATTACATATGTACTTCCTGGAATTGTTTTAGACAAATGTTTTACTTGTGCTCCAGCTTCTCCAATTTCCAATGTATTATGGAATCTTCCTGGATCCACTTCCACCGCTCCGACAGATATAGTTGTTAATGGAAATTCCTCTATTATCCCTTTTCTATTCGGTACTTCTAGATAGCCCTTTTCAACATCTTCTTTCGAAAAATACTTTTTTACATTTTTGTCAAACTCTAATACAATGTTTTGACAGATTCTCTCATAGTCTTCATCTTCAACTATTGCTATAAAATCATCTCCACCAATATGTCCAACAAAATTATTATCTTCACACTTTGAGTGAACATTTCTAGAAATCGTTCTAGCAGTAAATTTTATTATTTCATCTCCATTTGAAAATCCATAAACATCATTATATGCCTTGAAATTGTCTAAATCTATATATAGCATAACAAAAAATTGTTTTTTTAATAAACGTTTTTTCATTTCCGCCTGTATTTGTACATTTCCCGGCAAATTTGTTAGAGGGCTAACTTTCCTATTTATGTATAAAAGGTTTATTATGTTTGTAATTGTATAATATAAATATTCATAATCTAAAGGATTTTTTATATAATACGTTGCCGCAGCCTTCAGTATTTCTACCTTATGTTCTCTCTCATATTCTGAAGTTACAACTATTACAGGAGTTATAGAATTATCATCATTGTTTCTTATCTTATGGCATACCTCTGTTGCCTTTTCCGAAATTGTATCTTCATTTACAATTATTAGTGCTGGTATATCTTTCAACGCTACATCAATTTCTTCTGTTCTTATTTGCTTAAACTTATAATTATCATCTTTTTTAAATTCTTCATTCAGTTTATTTTTCAAATTTTCATCATCATCAATTATATATACGGTATGCATATTTAAGTACGTTCCTTATTATTATTTAGGTTTTATGGTTCTACCTATAAACCATGTTACTAGATATTGTTTTTCATTTATTAATTATAATATTGTTTTATATGAATAGCCTTTTACAGCAAAATTAGGCTGAATTTAATTCAACCTCATCTTGTTTTTTTAGTTTTCATATTCTGCATTAAATTCAGTTACTTGTTCATTTATATTATAAACACGTAAAGATATTTTATTTGTTCCAGAATCAAGCTTTTGTCTATATTCAAATTTTGTATCATTTATTGAAATATTAGGGTCTGTTGTATATCCTTGTCCATTTAAGTCGTAGCAAAGTAATCTTAAGCCATCATCATCTGTTGCTTTTATTAATATGTATGATGCATCATTAGGATCTCGTTTTACTTCTACCGTAGGACGTTTTGTTCCTTTTATTTTTTGCTCTTTTGTAGCAACATTTTGAGCCTTATCAACAGCTTCTATCGTAAGTGTTGCTTCCCCTTGCTGTGCAGGAATTGTTTCTTCTATTGTTGTTTGCCCCTCTTCTTCTGCGTTGATTGTAACTTCTTGTGAATCACCATATTTATATGTTACATAATCTATTGCTGTATCATCTGTTACAGTAATTTTTATATTAGAATTTACGCCTTCAATAGTTATTACTGGTTCTGTAATATCTTTTGCATCCTGGTTTAAAGTCTTTACATATCTTTTTGTTTGCCCATTAGAATCTATAACTGTTATATTTAATTTGTTATTCTCTCCAGATGGAATTGATATTATTTGTTCCAATATTTTATTGCCACGTCCTTGCACAATTGTAGGATTAGAATTGTTCCATGTAAATGATACTGTTCTTATTCCGCTAGTACATTCAATAGATAATTTTGCTGTATTTCCGGTTTTTAAAACAGAAACAATTGGTGCTTTAGTATTTTTAGCAAGTTCCACGTTTTTTGTATAAGCATAAGCTCCATCAGCAGATAAAGCTAATCCAAACAAAAGAATTATTCCAGCAAAAGCTTTTGCGACACCAGTAATATCCCCTGGCGCCTTTGGTTCTCGCACCTTCTTTTCTTTTACCTTTTTTGATTTATCATTTTTCGTCACTAAAATTTGATTCATTCCAATTACCTTCCTTAGTATAAAACGCTTTTCAAATAGAATTATAACATAGAGAATTTTTAAAGTAAATAAATTTGGCATAAAAATTTCGCCCAAAAAGGGGCGTCCCTATTGGGCGAAATTTATTATAAAACAAATTTCTTTATTAATACTACTCCTGAAGATAATATTACAAGTACTGCTAAGCCTATTGTTGTAAATGTTCTTATTTGTCCTGTTTTTACACCTACAGATACTGGAGCATCATCTATGTCATCTTCACCTTTTTTGTTATTGTCTGGTGTTGAGTCTATATCTGGGCTGTTGAAATCGTTATGATCTTTGCTTATTTCTGCCCAGTTGTCCATTACTCCGAAGTTTTCTGAATCGTTAATCCATGTTAACACTACTTCAACTTCTGTTGTATCTCCTGGTTGTAATAATATGTCTTTTGTCTGGTCTGTTGTTATTGTCTTTTCGTCTATTTGCTTCCATAGTGGGTTATCTTCTGGTACAAATTTTAGTCCGTTTGGAATATAGTCTTTTAATTCTTTTGCATATCCTGCTATATTTCCTTCGTTTTTAACTCTTATTTTGTATCTGAATTTTATTGTTACTTTATTTATCTTGCTCTTTTTCAAGTCAACCTTTACAACATCTTCTGGGTCATCTTCTGCCTTGTGGCCAGATTCTATTATTTTTTCTTCTCCATTTTCAGTTACGATTGCTTGTGTTACCCATTTTCTTAAGCTTAAGTCGAAATATTGTACCTTAACTTTTTCTATGTCTTGGTCATCTTCTCCTTCATTCCATTTATCTGGAACTGAGTCTTGGTCTGTAACATCATTTCCATCTTTGTCTGAATCTTTTGATATTTGAGCTTGGTTTATTAAAATTCTATCTGATGTATTTGGTTCTGTTACTTCAAATGCAACTTTTACATCTCTGTAATCCAATTTTTCTCCATCGAATGCTTTTAATAAGTTAGCTCCTGCTGTTTTTTCTTGTTCTTTTGATAGATAATCTGTTACTATTGAAACTGCCTCATCTAAGTTTTCTGTTTCTTTTCCATCTTTATCTAACATTTTCCATCTGTACTCTATGTTAGTCTTATTATCTGTTAAGAATTTTAAACCTTGTGGCATATCATCTTTTATTTCACTTGCATATCCGTCCATTTCACCTTCATTAAATACTCTAATTGTATAGGTTACTATGTTTCCGTTTGATACAAGTACTGGATCTTTTGGATGATCGTATTTTGCTGTTGTACTGCTTCCATCTTTTATTGGAGTAACATCAACTTGTGGTATTCTACTTGTTATTTCTGTATTATTTACTGCTGTTATGAATTTTCTTAATGATAAGTCGAATTTTACAAGTGTTACTTTTTCAAAGTCATCATCATCTTCTTGTCCTGGTACATAATCTTTTTTACTTTCATCATCTTTATATCCTGGTCTATCTTCTGGAATTTTTACATTGTCTTCTTTAGAATCTCTATCTGTAACTTTGTTTCCTTCTCCATCAGTAAAGTCTGATATATCTGCTAAGTTTGTTATTTTGCTTGGCATTGGATCTGTTGAAACTACTTTACAAGCTACTTTTACTTCTTTATAAGATAATGTTGTTCCATCAAATGCTGGTATTTTGTTTTCTCCGGCTACTTTTTCATTTGTCTTAGATAAGTATGATGTTTTTATTACTTTTGAATCTGTGCTATCAACTGTCCAACCATATTTTTTATTTGTTTCATTATCTTTAACAAATTCTAATTGGTCTGGTAAGTGGTCTTTAATTTCTTCTACATATCCATCTACTTGACCCTCGTTGTATACTCTAATTGTATATTCAACTATTGCTCCTAATGAAACTTTTACAGGCTCTTTTGAGTGATTATAAATTGCTGTTGTTCCTGTTCCATTTTTCAAAGGTGTTGTATCAACTTGTGGAATTCTACTCTTTATTTCTGTATTATTTACTTTTGTGATGAATTTTCTTAAAGCTAAATCAAATTCTTTTATTTTTAGTTTTTCGAAATCATCATCATCTTGTTGTCCTGGTACATAATCTTTTCCTATTTCATCATCTTTATATCCTGGTAAATCAGATGGAATATTTACATTGTTTTCTTGTGAATCTCTATCTGTTACTGTATTTCCGTTGCCGTCTGTAAATTTTGTAATATCAGCTATATTTGTAATCTTAGTTGGCATTGGCTCTGTTGAAACTACTTTACATACTACTTTTACATCTTTGTAATCTAATTTTTCTCCATCAAAGGCCTTAATTTTATTAGCACCTTCAGAAGCTTCTTTAGCTTTTGATAAATAATTTGTTCTAATTATTTTTGAGTTTGTACTATCAACTACCCAACCATATTTTGTATTTATTTCGTTTCCAGTAACAAATTCAAGTTGGTCTGGTAAATGGTCTGTTATTTCTTCAACATATCCATCTATTTCTGCTTCATTATAAACTCTAATTGTATATTCAACTAAATCTCCAATTGCAACAGATACTGGTGTTTTTGGATGATTGTATATTGCTGTTGTTCCACCATTTTTTAATGGAGTAACATTTACTTGTGGTTCTCTATTTGTTATTGCTGTTCCATTTACTCCAGTGATGAATTTTCTTAAACTTAAATCAAATTCTTTTAATGTTAATTTTTCGAAATCATCATCATCTTGTTGTCCTGGTATATATTCTTCTCCTCTGTTTATTTCAGAGTCTCTATAATTTTCTAAGTCTTTTCCAGTTGGTAAATTTACATTGTTTTCTTGTGAATCTCTATCTGTTACTGTATTACCATCACCATCTGTAAATTTTGTGATATCTGCAATGTTTGTTATTTTATCAGCCATTGGCTCTGTTGCAACAACTCTACATTTTATTTTTACATCTTTATATGCAAGTGTTGTTCCATTAAATGCCGATATTTTATTTGCACCATCAGTTGTTTCATTTGCTTTTGATAAATATTCTGTTTTAATTGTTTTTAAATCTGTACTACTTGCTATTTTCCAACCATACTCAATATTAACTTGGTCATCTACTATAAATTCAAGTTGTTCTGGTAAATGGTCTGTTATTTCTTCAACATATCCATCTATATCACCTTCGTTGTATACTCTTATTGTATATGTAACAACATCTCCAATTGCAACTTTAAGTGGTGTTTTTGTGTGATTATATGTTGCTGTTGTTGCTTCTCCTGAAGCTAATTTGCTAACATCTACTTGTGGTATTCTATTTGTAATTTCTGTTCCATTTATGTTTGTAATAAATTTTCTTAAGCTTAAATCGAATGGTTTTGGTACTACTATTGAAGTTGTATCTGAAAAGTTTAATGGAGTTTCATTTACAATTACAACTGGTTGCTCTGTTGTTGGAGCATCTGCAACTGACCAATAATCAACTGTTTTTGATGTGTATGATGTATTTACAGTCATTTTTATTCCAGATATATTTGAGCTTGTTGGCATAATTAAATAGAATTCTTGTCCTACTAATTCTTTTAATGTTTTTGTTGTGGCTGTTACATTTCCGCTTACATCTTTTATGCCAATGCTTGGAGTAATTGTTGTTCCATTTATATCTGTAAATGTTGCATTTAATGTATAATCAACATTTAACAATTGGTTTATTTTGTATGGTCCTGCAACATAGTTGCTTCCAACCTTTGTCATTGTAGCATTACTCTTTACAATTTCGATTGGAGATGTTGTATTGTTTGTACTCTTGTAATTGCTATTTGCTTTTGCATTTGTAATGTAATATTGGAATAATGCTTCTATTGCATCTTCTCTATCCCAACCATCATCTCCAAAAATATCTCCCATTGAAGCATAATTTGAATCTACATTTGCAATTGAGTTTATTTTAAAGTTTGATGTTTCATAATGATATTTATCTCCAGATGGGTTTGTGAAATACCAAATTGCTAATTGCTGTACAGCATCTATATCATCATCTGTTATAAGTTCATATAATTCATTTGGAATTTTACTCTTTAAAAATTCTTCTCTTGCAGTTGTATTGTCTGTTCCAATTGCAGGCATTATATAAATATTATCTAATAACCACATTAAAGAATTATAATTGCTTCCTGTTGGTAAAATTTTTGAATATGTACTTGGTATTGAAGCTAAATCTTTTAAGTTAAACTTTTGTGTATATTTACTTATTGTTGGTACACCGCCTGTTGCCATATCACTAGAGCCAAATCCAGGTCCACCTTTAATACAGTAAATAGTTTTACTTAAATCTGCTGTTTTTCCATTTTCACTATCATATTCTGCTATTTTCCATACTTTGCTACCTTCTTGTTGATAGCCATAGCCGGCTCTACGAAGTGAAACAATACCTAAATATAGTGGTCCTGCACTTGCAGCCTTAACAGCACTAATGCTTCCAAGTGTAGCCACTGTTAACATAGTAATTAAAATGCTTGATACTAATTTTTTAAACTTTTTCATACTCTCCATCCTTTTATTTATTTTTTATTATTTTAAATTCCTATACATATTTAATTATATTACATTTTAAATTTAAAAGCAATAAATTGTAGCAAGATTTTTCACTATATTTAGCCGTATTTTTCCTTTTATTTCAAATTACGGTTGAAAAAGAATTAAATTTTTGCAAGGAAAATGAATTTCAAAGGCAAAAGTGCATACGTGGTCTATGTAACTGCGTTTGAGATGATATTTGACACAGCAAAAATTGTAATTATTTTTCAACCATTTTTGTGCTTTTTATTGATTTTTGCCCTATATTAATATACAATAATTCTATCTAAAGAAAAGATGGTGGTTTTATGAATTATAAGAAACAAAAAGAAGTAAAAATAGATAACAAAAGCACCCATTTAAAATGGTTTGCGGTTATTTTTTTAATATTAATTTTATTATTAGTTTTTAGAATTTTCTGGTTACAATTCATTGATGGAAGTTTTCTAAAAGAACGAGCATATAAGCAAATTACTGCTAACAGAGTTCTAAGCCCTAAAAGAGGAACAATTTACGATTCTACTGGAAAGGCTTTAGCTGTAAGTTCTGAGGTTGATACTATTAGTGTAAACCCTTCACTTATAGCTGTAAAAAACGATGCTGAAGCTACAAATGCTTTAAAAGAAAAAGTTGCAAAAGCGTTATCAGATATTTTTGAATTAGATTATAATGAAGTATTAGTAAAAGTAACAAGCACAAATTCAGTAGAAACAATTGCTAAAAAAGTGGATATAGATAAAGTTTCTAAATTAAAACAATGGATGGAAGATAATAAGTGGAGCTCAGGAATTAACATAGATAAAGACAATAAAAGATCTTACCCTTATAATAATTTAGCTTCAAATTTAATTGGATTTTGCGGGAGTGATAACAACGGTCTAGCCGGAATTGAGTATTATTGGGATGAAACATTAACTGGTACTCCAGGGCGTGTAACTACTTCAATAGATGCAACTCAAGAATCTATTCCAGACACTGATGAAAAATACATAGCTCCTGAAAATGGTAGTAACATTACTCTTACAATAGATGCAAATATTCAGACTATTGTAGAAAAATATTTAAAACAGGCTGTTGAAGAAAACAATTGTAAAAATGGTGGTGCAATGACAATTATGGACCCATCTACTGGAGATATTCTAGCAATGGCTACATATCCAGACTATAACCTAAATACACCATTCGAGCCAAACGAAACTCTTCAAGAAACTTGGGACACACTTTCTAGTGAGGAAAAAACAAACAGCTTATACAAAATGTATCGTAACAAAGTTGTTACAGAAACCTATGAACCCGGTTCTGTATTTAAAACTGTAATGGCTTCTGTCGGCTTAGAGGAAGATGTTGTAGAAACCGACACAGCTGGCGACTTTTATTGTAGTGGAAGCCAAATGGTTTCTGGAATAAAAATAAATTGTGCAAACAAATCTGGGCATGGAAGTGAATCTTTAAGAAACGCCTTAGAAAACTCTTGTAACCCAGCATTAATTCAATTAGGTCAACGTATAGGAGCAACTACACTATATAAATATTTTAAAGCATTCGGACTATTTGATAAAACAGGAATTGCAACGTCTGGAGAAGCTTCAAGCCAATTCCATAAGCTAGAAAATGTAGGTACAACAGAGCTTGCTACAATGTCATTTGGTCAAAGATTTACAATTACACCTTTACAAATGATAACAGCCGCAAGTGCAATTGCTAACAATGGTGTTTTAGTACAGCCAAGAATTGTAAAAAGCATAGAAAACCCAGACACAGGTGCAGTTACAAACATTGATGTAAAAGAAGTACGTCAAGTAATATCATCTGAAACAGCTACAAAAGTACGTAGCATGATGCAATCTGTTGTTACAGACGGTGGTGGAAAATACGGTGCAGTAAAAGGATATGCAATAGGTGGAAAAACAGGAACATCTGAGCCAAACCCTAACCACCCAGAAGATGGATATGTTGTATCTTTCTTAGCAATAGCACCAGTTGAAAATACAAAAGTAGTAGCATTACTAGTATTATATGGTCCACAAGTTAAAAATTACTATGGTGGTGCAATTGCAGCCCCTGTTGTATCTCAAGTATTAAGCGAAGTATTGCCATATTTAGGAATTCCTTCAAATGATGCAACAGAAGTAACAACAAATAATACATCTTTAATAACAATACCAGATTTAAGAAATAAAACAATATCAGAAGCAAAACAAATATTGAAAAATTTAGGAATTACTCCTGTAACTTCTGCAAGTGATGACGAAATAGTAACAGTCCAAACGCCAAAAGCAGGCGTATCTGTTTCAAAAAATGGTGTATGTAAACTATATACAGAAGAAAATAGCACATCAGTTTCTGTAACAGTACCAGACTTAAAAGGAAAGAATTTGAGTAACGTAACAGCAACTTTAAAGAGTAAAAACTTAAATATTCAATCTACAGGTTCTGGAATAGTAGTTTCCCAAGACCCAGCAGTTGGTGCAACTGTTGAAGAAGGTACAGTAGTAAAAGTAACATTACAAGAAGTTGCAAGTGACTTACACTAAACTAATAATTTTTTAATAATAAAATCAAGCCATGAGATAATTTTATAAATAATTATCCCATGGTATTTTTTTACTATTTCAATTTTTCCAATCCTTCTGTTTCCATTTTTTCTTCTGTTACAGCATTTCTTATCGCAATATTTACAAGCGAATTTATAGAAACAGAATAATTTTCTTTTAATTCATAAAGTCCATTTAAGAAGTCTTCCCTTATTAAAAAAGACCTAGATACTTGATTTGTGTTTTCTTTTTTATAAAGAGTAACATTTTTGGTAGTAATTAAGTCCTCTATTGCCGCATTTACCAGCTTACTGATTGACGCATCATACATACTGTTAGAGAGCTCTGTTAAATCTTGATAAAGATTCTCATCAATACTTAATTTTTTGTTTACTGTAGTTCCTTTTTTACAAAATCTGCTAAAACATGACATTTTTCTTTCTCCTTTGTTAAAATTATATATTTTCTTACCATATATTGTAAGTCCTAAATTAGGTTCTTAAAATAACCATTTTTAGTGGTTATTTTTTACCTACATCTAATATACAATTATTTGATGAATTTGTAAAATATCTCCAGTAATTTTTCTAAAAAATGTTAAATTTTTTTATTATATAAAATATTAATAAAAGCAAGAAAGGAAAAAATGTTTATGAGTAAATTATTTAATAACTATATCTCGCTAAAATCTCAAGATTCGAATAAGTTTTATTTATTTAAAAGCGGAATTTTCTATATTTTTTTAGATGATGACGCACGAGCTATGTCTCAACAGTTTGGTTTTAAATTAAGCAATTTAAACAATTCTGTCGTAAAGTGTGGTTTTCCAACAAATTCATTAGATAAATATATAGAAAAATTTAAAATTGCAGGTTACTCAGTTCATATTGTTTGTGATGAAGATTTCAAAACAATTTCAAATTCTGTTGATTTAAATTTCTTTGTAAATAATCAATTATTTGAAAAAACCTTAAATAATTTTTTAGATTTAAACATAGACATGCTATCAATAAGTCAGGCTTTTGATACTCTTTTTAATTTGCAACATGATTTTAAACAAGTTATGCAGGAGGTCTCTGATGAAAAGAAAAGGCCACTTGTATGAAGCAACCTATGATTTTAACAATATTGTTGATGCTTATAATGAAGTTTGCAGAAATACTAAAAATAAAAGAAAAGTAGAATTTTTTAGAGAATATAAATGTGTGTATATCTCTCGTATTTATAACATTTTAAAAAATGAGAAATACGAAGTTGGACCATATAATATTTTTACAATTTATGAGCCAAAAGAAAGAAGAATTGTAAGCCAAAATATGCAAGACAAAGTTATAAACCATTTGATTTCTAGGCATATACTCTACCCTGCCTTAATGCCTTGTTTACTAAACTTTAATGTTGCAAGTAGAAAAGGCATGGGAATGAAAAGAGGCTTAGAACTTTATATTCATTATCGAAACTACTTTAAACAGAAATATGGTACTTATTACATTTTAAAATGCGATATAAGCAAATTTTTTGCAAGTATTAATCATGACATTTTAAAAAGAAAATTGGAACGAAAAATTAAAGATAAAAAGGCTCTTGATGTAGTTTTTAAAGTTATAGATAGTGATTCCGAAGGTTTAAGTATTCGGAAACATGACAAGCCAGGTTCTTGCCGTGTTTTATTTAAACGACATGGATCATTTCATAAAAAATGAACTACATATAAAAGGAGTAATTCGTTATCAAGATGATTTTTTATTGTTTCATGAGTCTAAAGAATACTTAAAATATTGTCTAGAACAGCTTACAATTTTTTTGAAAAAAGAGGACTTAATGTTAAATAAAAAAACTAGAATTTTTAAAAGTACAGATAATTTTATTTTTATTGGTAGAAACAAATATGGAAATTATGCAAAATATAGAACAGTAAAGCGAAGGCTAAAAAAACGAATGTACTTGTATAGTATTGGTAAGCTTACATTAAATAGCGTAGTAGCTTCAAGAATATGCTACAAGAATTTATGTAATAATAAGTTAAAAATATAAAAGAGCAGTAACTTTATAAATTACTGCTCTAAAAATAGTGCTAAAATAAATTTCTTTTCGATGATTTTTCCCTACTAACAAAATATTTATCTATTTTTACATTTATAGCTTTTACAAGCTACTGGACAACGGTTTGTTTCTATATTATCTCTTATGCAATTTATAATTGCATAACCACAGTGTATAGAATCTACGGGGCGAAGACGATTGTTATTGTTGTTCGTGTTGCCGTTCGAGTTGAACATGTTATTACCGTTAGTATTAGTGTTAGCATTGCGCAAACCGAAGTTAGCATTGTCTGAGTTAGTATTGACATAGCGCGCAGCCACCCAAACACAACGCTAAAGAGAATAGTCCGCAAACCGACAACCATGCCCAAATTTTTTATTGTTCTTTATTGCTTTTAATAGATTTCTTCCAGCCAACTAAATATTTTACTATTTCGTCTATCGACTCTCCAAATTTAATATAACGTTTGTTATTTATAATTTGCTTTTCGTAGCTTAAGTTTACTAGAAAGTCTATAATTTTTGCTTTTGCGATACATTTATTTATAATTGAAATTTTAGCTGTAATTTCTTCTGTTGTATTTGCTTCATAGGCAAGCTCTAATAAGTCATAGCTTGCATTTCTTATTCTATTTTTTATTTCGATATCCTTTTTAGGAAAATTTTCTAAATTTTTATCTACATTATTTATTAGATCCCTAATAAATCCAATTACTTTAAACTTTTCTTGTTGCATCTATGCACTCTTCTATATCCTTTAATAAAATTTTTAGTTCTTCTTTGCTCGCCAAGCTTAGCAAATACTCGTTTATGTTTTCTATTCTTCTTACATTGCTTACATACGTTTTAGACAGATTGAAGTGTTTTTGATATGTATTTAAATTTTTAAAATCTGTTTTTTCATTTACGGCATAATTGTCTTTTCTGTCTAAAACTATGTAATTTATTTTTTTGTTTTCAAGTCTGGCTTCTACTTTTTTTATTGAACTCGTTGGGAAACCTGATACCATGATATCATTTTCCTCCGAGATTTTGTATTTGAATAAATACGCTATAATGTATGCATCTTTTCCATATACCCTGTAAAAGTTTCCTACCTTTACCATGGTTATATCTTCTGGATGTACCTTCTTTACTTCTTTTATTATAGTTATTATGCTTATGATAAACACTCCTTATGCAGAGCTGGGAGACCAGAGGCCTCCCTAGCTCGTTGTTTTTTCATTCTGGTTTCTTCTATTTCAAATTCCATGCTCCACTTGCATCTTTTGCATCGCTCAAGATACTAGATGATAGAGAAACTACGGGGCGAAGACGAAAGAGAATGCCGGCCGTGCTGCCGTCCGAGTCGAACAAGTCATAACCGCCAGTATCAGTGCTAGCAAAGCGCAAACCGAAGCCAGCAATGCCTGAGCCAGTACCGACATAGCGCGCAGCCACCCAGTACCATGTTGAATTACTTAATACTTTATATGCATCTCCATAATTCGTACTATTTATTGATATGTTATAATATGTTTGCGTTACCGTTAATGGATTTCCTGTTCCTGATGTGTTATCAGTTGTTGGCTCTGTTGTTGCTATTGGTTTGCTCTCTTCATATGGATCATTTCCTTTTGTTATATCTGGTTGAGCTATTGTGTTTGCATTTGCTTCTGCTACATTTACTCCTGCTCCCTTTTGTCCTGCATATAAGCTTGGATATTTTGTGTTACTTGCATATGTTTTTGTTTTTCCATATTGTTGTACTCCGTTCGTATATCCATTTCTTGCTGCTATTCCTGCCGCTGTTAAGTGCTTTTCCATGTCTAATAGATTTATACTACGTGCATTTACTCCTAGACTCTTATTACTATATTGCGCTTTACAAATTTCATTCATTAAATATGGTCCATTGTTATATCCTAATATATTACCAAAATATACACTTGTTCCTGTTGGATTTTCACTTATTAAGTCTACTGTTCCGTTTGCTTCATCTATGTTTAATATTCTCCACTTTAAGCCTGTTGTTTGGGGTATTCCATCTGCTGGATTACTACTTAAACCACATGTTGCTGATGTTATTTTATAATTTTCTGCTGGATCATATGTGTAATTTACGTAATCTCCGATTTTATATTTTGAAGAATATTGGTTTACTGTTGCACTTACAGTTTTTGTACTTGTTTCTCCATTTACTGTTCCTGTTACTGTAAAATTATATGTTCCATTTGCTGTTACCTTAAATGGTATTGAAGGACTTACTGTTGTTGTTCCTCCTTCTATTGAATGTGTAAAAGTAATATATAGTGGTGTTCCTTCATCTGTTTTTCCTGCTGGTAAGTTTTCTCCACTTCCATTTGCATTTGCTACTACTTTTATACCACTTACTGCTGGTCTCGGTCCAGCTTTTGCAAAATCTCCTAGTGTTCCATTTGCGTTTACAGTTGCAATGTATCCATCTTTTTCTACTTCAAATGTTCCATCTGCTTGCTTTGTTACTGAATCAATTTCTCCTGTTTCTATTTTAGCATTTAAAAAATCTTCTAAACTACTTCCTGAACGCATTGAGTATTCTAGTAAAGTCATGTCTAATTTTTCTTTTACACTAGACTCTGCTGATTTTGTACTGGCTTCTTTGGCTTTATTTATAATACCATTATTACCTAGTACTAAATTTATACTTACTCCCGCAAGTATTAGCAAAACAACTATTGTAACTACTAGAGCTATTAACGTTATTCCGCTTTTGTGTTTTGTTTTTGTACTTTGTCTCTTGTGACTTTTTCATTTTCTTTCTTCCTTCCTTTTATTATTTTTGTAGTTTTAGTACTTATTATATCTTTTTTTGGTATTTTAACTACATATTTGATTTTAAATTAAGAAAATAAAAAAAGCAATAGTTTTTTGAATAAAATTTTATTTTTGTGATATTTTAATTAATGCTTTAATACACTTGTGTAAATTTTTATGTATTTTAGTTCACTTTTTTATTTTATTTCATCATGATATCATATTAAAAGGTAGGTGATTTTTTTGTTAGTTAATAATGAAGACATATTAAAAGTTCTTGGAAAAAATATAAAAAAAGTAAGAAAAGAAAAAGGCTACACCCAGGACTATGTAGCAGAACAAATAAATATTTCAACAGATTTGCTTAGAAGCATTGAAAATGGCAGAAATATTGGAAGCATTACAACACTTCTTAACATTTGCAACTTTTTGCAAGTTTCACCTAATACACTATTTGCTGAGCTTTTAGACTTTAAAGAAGAAACCTTAGATTCATCTTTGTTAAATCTAACAAATCAGCTATCCAAAGAAGGCAAAAATATTTTGAAAGAAATAATAATTCATATAGATAAAAATTATTAAAATAGAGACAAATTACTGCTAATTGTCTCTATTTTTATTTTACCATCGGAAAATTTATTTTTTTAGCTTTACACAACATGAATTATACTATATCTCTTTTTTATTGCTATAATCTTCACTAAATTTGTAATAGTCACTCTTCTTACAGCTTTTCAATCTCCTTTTCACTTAATCCAGTTATTTGACTTATATCTTTTATATGCATTTTTCCTTTTAGTTTTTTAGCAACAAAAATCATTCCTTCTTCTCTTCCCTCTTCTCTTCCCTCTCTTCTTTGTTTTCTTATCTCCTTGTTTATTATTCTCGCTGCATTCATCATAATATTTTCGCTCTCCTCTCTATTTTTTATCTTTTCTATAAATTTACTTATTATTTCTTTATCCTCAGTTCCCATCAATTCATATTTTACTATTTTTTCTAGTTGTTCATATTCAAAATCTTCCATTTTATTTTTACAACTTATTATATCCTCAATGTTTTGGTATAGCTCTTCTTTATTTTGTGACTTTTCTATTAACATAGCTTTAGATGTTACCAAATTATCTTCTAACAATTGCTGTTTTGTAAACTCATTAGTATCCACTAAATCATATCCTGGTTTAATTTCTTCATATCCTTCTATTTTCTCTTCAATATCTTCTATTGATAACTTTTGCCATTTTCTTTTTCCAGTATATAACACTATCGGTATTACTTTTGGAATTTTATAGTTTTTTTCTTTTAATCTTCTCTTATTTATTGCAGACTCTATTATAGCATTTTTATAACGCAATATTCTATATGCCATCTTTAAATCTAAACTTGATTGATGTTCTATTAATATAAAAACATTTTTGTTCTTTACCTTATATACAACATCTGCTTCTATATTTCTAAATTCCTCTGTTCTAAACTCTTTCTCATATTTTTCTATCTCATCATCTAATAAATTTAAGTGTAAATAATGATTTATAAATTTAACAGCTTCCTTTTTATCAGACAGTAGCTCTTTAAATAATTTGTCATGTTTTTTATTTATATGTATATCCAAATTATACTTTTCACTATCTTCTTTTATAGTAATATTTCTCTGTATTTTTTTAATATCTTCACTTTCTGTATCTAAAATTTCTTCGCATTTTTTTATTATTCGTTTGATTTTTTCTTCGTTTTTTAGGTAAAATGCTCCAGTATAGCACATGATATCTTTTCCATCTACTGTTTTTAATCCAGATGGAACCAACATTTTCTCTTCTTCCATCAATCTTCCTCCTAATTATACAATCATTTAACTTATAGGTCAATATTTTTTATAAATATACTTATTGGTATTATTTAAGAATTGAAACTATTCACTATAGTGAATTTTTGAATAAAATTTAACAACAAAATCATTTTGAAATAATCTATTTTAAAATTTAGTAAAATTATATTATCTTTTAGCAGAAAAATCAAGAAAATTCGTTCGACAAAATTCTACTATAATATTAATTTATAAAAAAGCAAACTATTAAAAATTAATGCTAACTTCCGCTGTTTTATTATTTTTGTATAGTCTAGTGAACAAAATTCAATATTTAATCATTTTTGTATAGTGTACAGTACAGATTTTTGCAAAAATAAGCCCCAAATCTGTAACATCATTGGCAGATTTGGAGTATTATTTATTATGTATCTATTTCTTTGTTGAACTATTTCATTTTTTATGCAAACTTGCTAGTCTTAGCAATGATTTATTTGTCTTATGCAAACTCTGTGGGTATTTCTCCACCTCCCTAGCTCATTGTTTTTTCATTCATTTTTTCTACTTGCTCAAGTTCCAAGCTCCATTTGTCTGCTCTCCTGTTAGGAGCCTAGATGGTAGAGAAACTACGGGGCGAAGAGCGCAGGTAGAGCCGCCCGTGTCACCATTCGAGTAGAACATATTGCAGCCGTAAGCGTTCGTGTCCGCAATGCGAAGGCCAAAGGTAGCATAATCTGAGCGAGTATGGACATCACGCGCAGCCACCCAGAACTTTGTACTATTTGCTAGTATACTTGATGCAGTTCCATAGTTAGTATCGTTTATTGGTCTATAATAATATGTTTGCGTTACTGTTAATGGATTTCCTGTTCCATATGTACTATCATTTGTTGGCTCTGTTGTACCTTTTGGTACTATTGGCTTACTTTCTTCATATGGGTCATTTCCTTTTGTTGTATCTGGTTGTGTTATTTTTTTACTTGCTTCTGCTTCTGTTATATTTGGTCCTGCTCCTTTTTGATTTGCATACAAACTTGGGTATTTTGTATTACTTGGATATGTTTTTGTTGTTCCATATTTTGCTGTTGAACTATCATATTGATATGCATTTCTTGCTGTTATTCCGTCTGCTGTTAAGTGCTTTTCCATATCTAACAAGTTTATGCTTCTTGCGTTTACTCCTAATGTTTTATTACTGTATTGAGCTTTGCATATTTCATTCATTAAATATGGCCCATTATTATAGCCTAATATATTAGCAAAAATTACGGTACTGCTTGTTGGGTTTGTACTTATTATATCTACTGTATCATTTTCTTTATCTACATTTAGCACTTTCCATGTTAACCCTGTTGTTTGGGCTATTGTTTGATTACTACTATATCCACTATATTTTGATTCTAATGTGTAACTGCTACTTGCTGGGTCATATGTATAGTTTACGCTATCTCCTATTTTATATTTTGATAGGTCTACTTTTGGCTTTTCTCCTAATGCATTATTCATTTCTTCTGCTAATGCATTCATTCCTTTTAAATCGTTTTGGCTTGCTTCTGCTGATTTTGTTTCTGCTTCTTTTGCTTTTGCTATTATTCCGTTATTGCCTAGAACCAAGTTTATACTTACTCCCGCAAGTATTAGCAAAACAACTATCGTAACAACTAGTGCCACTAGCGTTATACCTTTTTCTGTTTTCTTCAGTGTGCTTTTCATTTTCTTTCCTCTCTTTCTTTCATTTGATTTGCCCTTTCTTGTTTTGGGGCTTTTTGTTTTTTTTAAATTTAACTCTACTACCTTAAAATCTATTTTTGTTTTCTTATTTTTTGTGCTATTTTTTTGATAGTTATTATTAAATTTTTTTAGTTTTGTTTTTATACATAACAAATTATGTACTTTTATTATACATGATTTTTTGTGTACATTTCAACTATTTCTTTCATTTGTAACATATTTGTAATTATTCTTTCCTTTACTCTGTTTTTAATTCATTTTTAATGCAAAAATATACCAAAGTTATTATTTTTCTAATAACTTTGGTATATTTTATTTTCTGTTTCTATCTGTTACCTATTTTCTAATCTTCTTTTCTTAGTTTTTTCTTTAGTTTATTTTTCTTTTCTGTGCAAAGTAACAGAAAAATGCTGATAACTGGTCTGGCATTATTTTAAATAACAACCTACCTAACCACATTGTTAGACTTGGAAATATAAGTATTTTATTTGCAAACATTTTTCTTACTGCATATTTTGCCACTTGTTTGCTGTTAGCTTCTGCTAAATTAAACTTTACATCTGCCACCTTATTAAAATTTGTATTTACTGGTCCTGGGCACAGAGCACTTATTTTAACTTTTGAATGTTTCATAAATAGCTCTTGTCTAATGCTTTGTGTTAGCCTTACTACATATGCTTTTGTAGAATAATAAGTTGCCATTAATGGACCAGGCATAAAGCCTGCTATTGATGCAACATTCATTATATGCCCTCTGTTTACTTCTACCATGTCTTGTAAAAATAATTTTGTTAATATATGAAGTGCAACTATGTTTGTGTCTATCATTCCAATTTCTTTGTTTAAATCTGTTTTAGTAAACTCTCCACAAGTTCCAAAACCTGCATCATTTATCAACACATCTATTGTTCCATATTTTGCTTTTACATCTTCATGTAGCTTAGTGCAACCTTCTCTATCGGTTAAGTCCATTGCTTTTACCTCAACCTTTACATTATAAGTTTTTTCTACTTCTTCTTTTAGTTTTATTAATGCTTCCTCATTTCTTGCAATTGCAATAATATCATATTTTCTTTTTGCAAGTTCTATTGCAATATCTCTTCCTATTCCTGAAGATGCTCCTGTAACTAATGCAACCATATTTTTTCTCCAATCTCAGTATTATAATTTTATTTTTTTGCAATTATAAAGTTTTTAAAACTGTCATTAGTATTTATTTTAATAATTATTTATTAGAATTTTAATAAATTGTTGCTAAAAGCTTATAATTTTGTTGTATGTATCTATTGCTTTATTATCTGTCATTCCGGCTATGTACTCCACCACAGCAGTAGCATAATCTTCTGGCTTATTTATATTATATATTTTGTTGTTTTTTAGCTTTTTATTTTCTGCAATTTCTTCATTTATGCAATAATTTTTAAGCCAACAAGCAAATTCTTCTATTACTTCTGCATATAGACTATTTATGTTTTCTTGTAAAATCTGATTTTTAGCAGATTTTAACACTTCGTAAATTGTATTTAACACTAAATTAAAATATTTGTCTGCCAATCTATTTTTGTCATTTGAATATATTTTTTCATAATTAAATGCTTTTAATTCATTTATAAAATTTAAGCCTTCTTGAGAGAAAGTTAAGCCTTTTTCTAATGTGGTATTTTTCAATAAATCTGACATTAAATAATTTACTATATTTGTTGTATTTAATATATCATACCCAGTATTTGCAACATCTAATCTATGTTGTAACTCTTGAATATCTGCTTCTGTAAGTATTTTGAATCTAAGTGCATCTTCTATATCTCTGCCAAGATATGAAATTTTATCAGAAATTTTTACAACACATCCTTCCCAAGTAAATGGAGCATATTCGTTAGGCTTTGTATAATTTTCTAGATTAATTGCTTCTTCTCTAGGTTTTATGCTGTTTTCATCAATTTCGCCACAATGCGAAATTATGCCATCTCTTACTGCATATGTTAAATTCAAATTTTCTTTATATCCTTCTCTATTATCCAAAAGCTCTATATTATCAACATAAAGTAAACCATTTCTTTCATGCCAAAAGTTTTTTCCTGTTTCCCCTAACAAAATTTTATTTAATACCCTCTCCCCAGCATGTCCAAACGGGCTATGCCCCAAGTCGTGAGCAATAGCAATGGTTTTAGTAAGCTCTATGTTTAACCCAAGCGCTTTTGCTAAACCATAACTAATAGATTCAACATAGTTTACATGCTCTATTCTAGTACAAATATGGTCATTTGTTGGTGAAAAAAACACTTGCGTTTTATGTTTCATTCTTTTAAACGCATTAGAATAAATTATTCTAGTATAATCTCTTTCAAACTCAGACCTTATCTCTGTATTAGCCGTATACAACGGCTTTTTTCTTGCAATCATTTGCTTCCATTTAGAATTTTCTGGAGTAGCAGAGCCTTGCTTTAAAGCATTTAAATTAATATTTTCATTCATCATTATCACCTTATCCTTCACCCATTAGGGACGCCCCTTTTGAGGCAAGATTTTATAAAAATATCCTATCACAAAATCACAAACGTTTCAACGTTAATTTTCACAGAATTCTTATTCATATACTTATATGAAAATTGTAGCCTAAATCATCTTACAAATAACAAGGGAAGCAGATTGTGTTCTGTTTCCCTTATTTGTTTTTATTCAATTACAATTTTGTCGTCTTTTACAACTGCTTTTTCTTTTTTCTTTGGTTTTATAACGCCATCTAGTATTGCTTCTGCAATTTTATCTTCTAGCATATTTTGTATAGCACGTCTTAGTGGTCTTGCACCATAATTTGTGTCTACGCCTTTCTTAGCAATTAAGTCTTTTACAGATTGGTCTATGTCTATTTTTATATTTTGTGTGCTTAATCTGTTTTGAACTTGTACTAACATTATATCAATTATTTTCTTGATATCTTCGTTTTCTAGCTTGTGGAATACTATTATGTCGTCAATACGGTTTATAAGTTCTGGTCTGAATTGTTTTTTCAATTCTCCCATTACTTCTTTCTTTATCGTCTCATATTCTTGATTCTTGTTTTCTTCGGCATTTCCACCAGCAAATCCTAGTTTATTTTTGTCTGTTATTAATTTTGCACCGACATTTGATGTCATTATTATTACGGTATTTTTAAAGTTTACGGTCCTGCCTTGAGCATCTGTTAATCTTCCATCTTCAAGAATTTGTAATAACATATTCATTACATCTGGGTGGGCCTTTTCAACCTCATCAAATAGGATTACAGAATATGGTCTTCTTCTAATTTTTTCTGTTAATTGTCCACCTTCGTCATATCCAACATATCCTGGAGGAGCACCTATTAATTTAGCAACAGAGTGTGGCTCCATAAATTCAGACATATCAACTCTTATCATACTATTTTCGTTGCCAAACAATGCTTCTGCCAAGGCTTTTGCAAGCTCTGTTTTACCAACACCAGTTGGTCCTAAGAATAAGAATGAACCTATTGGTCTGTTTGGATCTTTTAATCCAACTCTTCCTCTTCTTATAGCTTTTGCAACAGCCGAAACAGCTTCATCTTGTCCGACAACTCTTTTATGCAAGTTGTCTTCTAGGTGTCTTAATTTTTCATTTTCAGTCTCAGATATTTTGCTTACTGGAATTCCTGTCCAAGTTGATATTACCCCTGCAATATCTTCTTGTTTTAGAGTCATTACTTTTTTAGTATTGCCCTCTTTCCATTTATTTTGGGCATCTTCTAGTTCCTGTCTCTCATTTTTTTCTTCATCTCTTAGCTTTGCTGCTTTCTCGAAGTTCTGAGTTGCAATAGCTTCTTCCTTCTCTTTACGAACCTTTTCGATTTCATCTTCTAAGTTTCTTATCGATTCAGGTTTTGTATATGTCTGCATCTTAACTTTTGACGCAGCCTCATCAATTAAATCTATCGCCTTATCTGGTAAATATCTATCATTAACATATCTTGTAGAAAGTTCAACAGCTGATTTTATTGCCTCATCGGTAATTTTTACATTATGATGAGCCTCATATTTATCTCTTAACCCTTCCAATATTTTAATTGCATCTTCTTCAGATGGCTCATTTACCATTACTGGGCTAAACCTTCTTTCAAGAGCTGCATCTTTCTCAATGTATTTTCTATATTCGTTTGTTGTAGTTGCTCCAACAACTTGAATTTCTCCTCTTGCAAGAAGTGGTTTTAAAATATTTGCTGCATCAACAGCACCTTCTGCAGAGCCAGCACCTACAATCGTATGAATTTCATCTATAAATAGAATTACATCTCCGGCTTTTTTTACTTCATCAAGAGATTTCTTTATTCTTTCCTCAAAATCTCCTCTATATTTTGCACCAGCTATCATTCCAGATATATCTATGCTTACAACTCTCTTACTTTTTAAAGTTTCTGGCACATCACCTTCAACTATTTTTTCTGCTAACCCTTCAGCTATTGCAGTTTTACCAACACCTGGTTCACCTATCAAACAAGGGTTATTCTTGCTTCTTCTTGATAAAATTTGAATAACTCTATCAATTTCAGTTCTTCTTCCTATAACTGGGTCAAGCTTTCCTTCTCTTGCCTTTTTAGTTAAATCACTACCATATTGGTTCAAAGTTGGAGTAGAATTATAACTTCCACCATTGCTTGTCCTCTTGCTCTCAGATTCCTGACCTTTTGTTTCATTAATCATTTTCACAAGTTCATTGTACAACTTTTTTGGATTTACATTCAAATCCATCATAATTCTAACAGCTACACTATCGCCCTCGCGCATAATTCCACAAAGAATATGCTCAGTTCCAATATATTCACTGTTAAATCTACGTGCTTCTATAAAAGAATTTTCAATTATTCTTTTGCTTCTTGGCGTAAGCCCAATACTATCTGCATTTACAATTGGAGCATTTTCACTTACACCTATAAGTTCTTCAATTTCCTTTAAAACAGCTTCTGCAGTAACGCCTTGGTTTGCAAGAACTTTGCTTGCAACACCAGTTCCTTCTTCTACCAAACCATATAAAATATGCTCGGTGCCTATATAATTATGCCCTAGCTTTGCAGCTAAATCGTTCGCAATTTCTAGAGCATTTTCTGCACTATTTGTAAATTTATATTCCATAATTCACCACTTTCCTTTCATTCATACATTAGGTTGAAAAAGAATTGGATTTTGGCAATTAAAATAAGTTTCAAATGTAATAAGCACATACTTTTTGCATGTAATTACGTTTGAAATAGTATTTGACGTAGCCAAAATTATAATTACTTTTCAATCTAGCTTTTTATATTTATTCTGTTACAATTTTTCTAATAATATCTGTCCTCTTTAAGTCTCTTTCATTAGAATCCATTACTTTTCCATAGTACTTCTGTAAATTTGCTGGTTTCGTATATAAGAATAATTTTTTTATTTTTGTATCATCTAATTCACTTATTATCCCCATATCTGTACCAAGTTTTACATCGGATAACAAATCTATGCATTCATTACTCGATAAAATTCTGGCATTTTCTAATATACCGAAAGCCCTGTACACTTTATCAGCAAGTCCAATTTGATTCTTTCCCAAATATTTTCTTGCTACCCTTTCTTGTTCGATAATCTTATCTGTTATAAGCTTCATATTCTTTACAATTTCTTGTTCTGTAAGTCCTAAAGTCTGATTGTTAGAAATCTGGTACATGTTTCCCATGCTTTGGCTTCCTTCTCCATAAACTCCCCTTACACTCATTCCAAAATTATTTACAATATGAAGTATTTTATTTAAGTTGCCAGTCTCCGCAAGCCCTGGTAAATGAACCATTACAGAAACTCTAAGACCTGTACCAACATTAGTAGGGCATGCTGTTAAATATCCATATTTTTCACTAAACGCATAATCTACTAATCTTTCTAGTTTTTGGTCAATTTCAATTGCAAGATTCATTAACTCTTCTATTGCAATTCCTTCTCCGAAAAGTTGCATCCTTAAATGGTCTTCTTCATTTATCATTATGCAAATATTTTCTTCGTCGTTTATAAGAATTGCACAATTCTCATCTTTGCTACTTGCAAACTCTGGACTGATAATATGTTTTTCGACTAAAGATTGTTTTGTTAGATTATCCATGTCTTTTAATCTTAATAATTTTAAATCATATCCAATACTTGAAAGAATACTTTCTATTTTTTCTAGTATATGTTTTTTATCATCTTTTGAACATCTGCTCTCAAAATTAAAATCTTTAATATTACGTGCAAGCCTTACTCTTGTACTAATTACCACATCAGAATCTTTTCCATTTTGTAAATACCAATTAGACATTTTACTACTTCCCTTCTCCATTAATAATTTCAAATTGACTAATTTTTATTTGTTTGTTTTTTCTTTCTGTTATTTTGCATTTTTCTTTTCAATGTCTTTAATTTTATCCCTTATTTTTGCTGCATCTTCGTATCTTTCTTCTTGTATTGCAACATTTAATTCTCTTTTCAAAGATTCCAGCTCATCAACTTGACTTACTTTTTTATCTTTTTCAGCTTTAGAATTTTGAGAATTTACATTAGCCTTATTTTCGCCAGTATTTTTCATTTTCTCTTCAATGTTTAAAGGTTTTCTTCCAACATGTTCTATACTTCCCTGCATATTTTTTAAAACCTGGTCAATTTTATCTTCAAACATATCGTAGCAATCAGCGCATCCTAATAATCCTGTTTTTATAAAATTATCATACTCTTCTCCACAGTTTGTACACGTATTGCTATTCTCCTTCATAAAACTTGGTAATAATTGTTCATCATCAAACAAATCATCAAAGAAATTTGAAAAATGGATTGGCATATTAACTTTAAAATTTGATATTCCCATCTTTTCAGCACATTCTTCGCATAATACCATCTCTTTCTTTACTCCATTAACAATTTGAGTATATTTAACATTAGCTTCATTTTTTCCACAATTTTGACATACCATAATAATCATCCTCCTATAATAGATTTTATTTTTAGTCGTCTTTTTAACAGTTTTTCATTACCTTTTTACTGTTATAATTTAATTTTTTTCTTTTAATATTTTAGCTTTTTATCATAAACATAATTTAATGCTTTTGCTAAAATACACTTTTCTTCTGTAATCTTTTAGTTAATCTTCAACAAGATTTAATAACATATTTTTAAATATGTTAGCTCTTAATTTATCTTTTTCTTTTGGATCTACAGTGAGAACATTGTCACTAGTTGCAACCTTTAAAAGTTTTGCCTCATTTTTAGTAACCATATCATATGATAAAAAATTACTAATAAATATGCTAACTTCTTGTGCCGTTACAGCATCTCCCATACTTGATATTATATGCATTAAGTAATTGCTTTTTGTAATGTTTACTTTAGTAATTGTAATATGTCCTCCACCACCACGTCTGCTTTCAACATAATAACCTTGTGTAGGTTTAAACCTTGTAGATATTACATAATTTATTTGAGATGGCACACAGTTGAACTTTTCTGCTAAATCGTTTCTTTGTATTTCAATACTATCTTCATCATCAAATAAATCCTTTATAAAATCTTCTATCATGTCTGATATTCTCACCTTTTACCGCCTCTTTTCTATTTATATTACTATTTTCATGTCATATTAAATTTTGCTTTCAATCGTTGTTTCATTTTTGACTTTGACTTTCTTTGACCTACATTCTTATTATAGCACCATTATTTTTTATGTCAATAGCTTTTTTATAATTTTTATTTCCAATTGGTCTTAATTTTTATATTTTTTTCAATTGACCTTAATTTAAGGCTGGTTTAAATTTTTAATTTTTGACTTTTCTTTTGCTTTTACATTTTATTTTTATATTTTTTCTTTTGTTAATTAATCTGTTAACATCATTATTTATAAACTTAATATTTTTTAGACGTATATTTTTTTCTAGTCATCTCATTTAACTCATCTGCCCTATTTTTTTGCCTATTAAGTCCAATCCATGCAAAATATGAAGAAACAAATTCTCCATATTTTGTTGTTCCCTCTCCTCCTAGTAATTCTTCTAAATGAAAATTATTAGATTCATCTAAACTACTATCATTTTTATATAAGCCTTCTATTTTTACAATATCAGAATTTTGTTTTTGTAAATTTCTTAATTTTCTATTTTCAATATTTTTCTCTTTAAACATAAAATGCACCTCTTTTAGTTATTTTGTGCATTTTATTTTCTTTTATTCTATATTATCCTTCCAATAGATATTTCTTTTAAGAATACATTTTTCCATTACATTATGAATTCATTTTTAGTATTATTCTTCACTTAACACGTATTTTTCTATTGCTTCAGCAACACCATCATTATTATTATCTTTAACAATCACATCTGCAAACTCTTTCATATATGGAGCACAATTCTCCATCATAACTCCAAGCCCAGCATTTTCAACCATTCTTTTATCATTCATATTATCGCCAATTGCCATTATTTCTTCTTTATTTATTTGCAATCTATCAGCTAATTTTTCAATAGCTCCCCATTTATCAACATCCTTGCTAGTTATTTCTGTATAATAATATTCAACTTTCTTTTCTTCTGTGCCAAGCTTAATATATTTTCTAGCCATATGTTGTAAATCAAGTACATCTACATTCTTTACTTCTCTTAGTTTTCTAATTATACTATCAAAAATTATTTTGTTTTCATCGCAAACAGTAATTTTTAGAACTTGTAAATCTGGATTTTCTTCAACATATTTATATATATTATCTATTATTTTTATGTTGGTTTTTTTATCCTCTGGAACATTTTTATTTTCATTATTGTAAAATAAAATATTATAATTTAGTGATTTTGAAATTGTTAATTTTTCTGTATATATATTAAAAAATATACTATTTTCTTCACAAATTTTAATAATCTGTAAAGCTTTTTGTCTTTCTATAAATTTATCGTATATTATTTGTTCATTTTTCATATCATATAATACAGAACCATTTCCACAAATTATATAATTATCTGCTCCAACTTCATATGCATAACTTCTTGCAGATGAAATTGGTCGTCCAGATGCAATTACTATTTCTGCACCTTTATTTTTTGCTTTTTGTATTGCTTCTTTATTTTTCTCTGATACTTCTCCATATGAATTTAATAAAGTTCCATCTAAATCTATTGCTACTAATTTATACATATTAATTTCCTTTCTATTCTTTCAAAAATATATAATTTAAGACATATTTATAACACTTTGAATTAAGTTTTTTAAATTTTTCTACGGTTTAACAGCAATATTATAACATAGTTTTTATCTTTTTAAACATTTTTTTATTTTTCTTTCATAAAATTTCCAGTTTATTTTTGAAAATTTGAGGCATTATATATACTGTAAAGAGCACATACGCTTTTTAAATACTCACTAGGAGGTGAAAATTATGGCACATTCATCAAGCAATAGCAATTACAAAGTAGTTCCAGAAGCTGCTGATGCATTAAACAAATTCAAATACGAAGTTGCTAGCGAAGTTGGAGTAAATCTAAAAGATGGATACAACGGTGATATATCTGCAAGAGACGCTGGTAGAATTGGTGGAAACATGGTTAAGAAGTTAATACAACAAGCTGAAAGCCAAATGAAATAGTTTTAGTTTTTAATTAGTTAAATTATTATTAATTTTTAGTGATTAATTATTTACAATTAATTATTGGCTATTATTATTAGACAGGATTTTAAGTTCGTTTTATATATTTTATTTTGGAAAAGATAGAATACATAAGGCAGGATTTAATATCCTGCCTTATTATGTAGCAGAAACAATTTTTATTTTAGCAATTTACTCTCGTAATGTATTTAGAGTATAATTGTTATGATACCTTAATTATTCTATACTCATAATTTTCATATTTTTCTATTGCATTTTTTAATAGGACCTTATATTCTTTTGAGTTTTCTTTATGTTTTGTTTTGCAAAAGGCTTGTATCAAACTTGTTTCAATTATTTTTCTACTATATTTCGTAATATCTGGATTTATTATTATTGTTTTATTTCTGGCATTTTTTATAAATGTATCTGGCATTCTTTTTATAGCATAATCTTCTGGTGCAAAACCTAGCATTACTCTTATTTTTTCCATACTATTTGCAATCTCTATTTCAGCAATCTCAGAATACATCTTTTTTATAGCTTCACTTACAATTTCAACTGTTCCTATTTTTTTATATCTTACTGGTAAAAATAAATTTACCTCTTTATCATTCATATCTAATTCTGGAACATTTATATTTTTAAAATCGATATTCAAATTTAAACTTTTTCCTAAAACGCTAACCGTTAAATATGTTTTTATTTCTACTGATTTTGTCAAATCAATTATATTATTATTTTTTTGTTTTAGAATATTCATCTTTTTATCCTCCTATCAATCTATCATATAAACGTATGTTCGTATTTCGTGTATATTCTACATTGCTTTTTTGAATTTGTCAATAGCTTTTGCGAACATTTTTTTGTTTATTGTATAAAAAAATTATCCACCAAATTAGCGGACAATTTTTTTGTTGACAAATGGTTGACAGTTGACAACTTTTTATTATTTTTTAGTTTATTTTTATAGTTTTATAAACATTAGATAATTGCTACATTACAGTATTATCAACTATTTCATAGCCTCTTCTACTGCAACTGCTATTGAAACTGTAGCACCAACCATAGGGTTGTTACCCATTCCTATTAATCCCATCATATCAACGTGAGCTGGTACTGATGAAGAACCTGCAAATTGAGCATCTGAATGCATTCTTCCCATTGTATCTGTCATACCATAAGAAGCTGGTCCTGCAGCCATGTTATCTGGGTGTAGTGTTCTTCCTGTTCCACCACCTGATGCAACTGAGAAGTATTTCTTTCCTTTTTCATAACATTCTTTTTTGTATGTTCCAGCAACTGGATGTTGGAATCTTGTTGGGTTTGTAGAGTTTCCTGTTATAGATACATCTACATCTTCATGATGCATTATTGCAACACCTTCACGAACATCGTTAGCTCCATAACATCTTACTTTTGCTCTTTCTCCATCTGAGTAAGGAATTTCTTCTACTATTGTTAATTTTCCTGTATAATAATCAAAGTCTGTTTTTACATATGTAAATCCATTAAATCTTGATATTATTTGTGCTGCATCTTTTCCCAAACCATTTAGTATAACTTTTAATGGTTCTTTTCTAACTTTGTTAGCTGATTTTGCAATACCTATTGCACCTTCTGCTGCTGCAAAGCTTTCATGTCCTGCTAAAAATGCAAAGCATTTTGTTTCTTCTGATAAAAGCATTGAAGCTAAGTTTCCATGTCCTAATCCAACTTTTCTATCATCTGCAACTGAACCTGGTACACAGAATGATTGTAATCCTTCTCCGATTGCTTTAGCTGCATCTGCTGCTTTTGTACAACCTTTCTTTATAGCTATTGCTGCGCCTACTGTGTAAGCCCAACAAGCATTATCAAAACATATTGGTTGAATTGATTTAACCATTTCAACTGGATCAAATCCTTTGTCTTGACAAATTTTTCTTGCTTCTTCTAAATCTTTTATTCCATATTTATTTAATACGGGCATAATTTGATCTATTCTTCTTTCATAACCTTCAAATGTTACTGCCATATTTTTTGCTCCTTTCATACCTCATAATTATTCTTGTCTTGGGTCTATATATTTTACCGCATCAGCATATCTTCCATATGTTCCTGTAGCTTTCTCTATAGCCTCTTTAGGATCCATTCCACCTTTTATAAAGTCCATCATTTTTCCAAAGTTTAATGCTTTGTATCCTATTATTTGATCATCTTTATCTAATGCTTGGCTTGTTATATATCCTTCTGTAACTTCTAGATATCTTGGTCCTTTTAATGATGTTGAGTATATTGTTCCTATTTGAGATCTGTGACCTTTTCCTAAATCTTCAAGGCCTGCACCTATTGTAAGTCCACCTTCTGAGAATGCAGATTGGCTTCTTCCATATACTATTTGTAAGAATAATTCTCTCATAGCTGTATTTATAGCATCACATACTAAGTCTGTGTTTAGTGCCTCTAGTATTGTTTTACCTGTAAGTATTTCACCAGCCATGGCTGCTGATTGTGTCATTCCAGAGCATCCTATTGTTTCTATTAATGCTTCTTGTATTACACCTTCTTTTATGTTTAATGTTAATTTACATGCTCCTTGTTGTGGTGCACACCAACCAATACCATGTGTTAATCCTGAAATATCTTTAATTTCTTTTGCCTTAACCCATTTTCCTTCTTCTGGAATTGGGGCTGGTCCATGATTTACGCCTTTTGCAACTGTGCACATTTTTTCTACGTCTTTTGAATAAATCATATTAATTGCTCCTTTCAATACTATAAAATTACGCGTTACCTTCGTAACGGATATATTATATTACAAAATTCTACATTTTTCAATTTTTTTAGCAAAATTTCATGAATTTTACGAGAAATATTTTTATTTCTGATTTTTATTAATATAAGTATTATTTCTGTACTTTTTTATCTTATCATTTTAATTTTTAAAATCCGGTTCTTGGCAATTTCTTTTCTTGTACAACTTCATAAACAGTTGATACTGCTGTATCTTTTGAGCTCACTCTGTAATCTTGGTTATAGCCTTCTAACACAGTACTATTTTCTATTTTTGTATCATTTTTTAATCCGTCATTTGTTTTCATTATTATATGTGGTTTTTTCTCTGATTTAAATCCTACATTAACAGTTCCAAAATAGATTTTTATTTCAGTAATTTTTTCATCTTTTTCTAAATGTAAATCTGTTAGGCTTATAAAATTATTCTCTGCTCCGTTTAAATTTTTCTTTAATACCATATACTCATCCTTTTGATTTGTTTTGTAGTATATGTTATAAATAATGTCTTTATTATATGTTCCGGTTTCGATTCCTGTAACTTTAGCATAGTCTGTTGGTAAATAATCATACCATGTAAAGTCCTCTAACTCTACATTTCCAGTATTTTTTATTTCAAAACTGTAATCAATTTCATCATTAGATTTTGTAATATTTTTGCATGATTTTGTTATCTCAACCTTTGGATCTTTTGATTTATTGATTATATTTAAATTTACAATTTCATTATTTTCTTTTATTTCCGCGTTATATATTTTCTCATCTAATATATACCATTTTCCCGTTTCTACTTCTTGTACCGTATATATACCTTTTTCTAATCTTTTTGATAGCGCTACTCCATTTTCATCAGTTACTATTGTATCTACAATTTTATTAGCTTTATCATAAATATTAAATTTGGCACCTTCTATTGGACTTCCTTCTTCTTTATTTATTACATTATTCTTGTCTTCACTCGTTTTGTTTATTTGTATTTGTCCTCTTTTTTTCTCGTTTTGAATTACAACTTCGGTAATGTTGTCATCTTTAACTGTTACCTGCACTTTATCTTCATTTAATATATAATTATCTAATGTTTTTATTTCTTGTATATAATAATTTCCTATTGGAAGATTTGGAGTTATGGCTTCCCCTTTTTCATCTGTTTTTAAAATTTTTACTAATTTTTCGTCTTTATCTCGAATTTCAAACTCTACACCCTTAAGCCCAATGTTAGAGTCTTCTTTGTCTTTTTTTATAATTTTTATCTGACCTTTTTTCTTTTCATTTTCTATCTTCAATTCTACAACTTCATTCCAATTTACAGTTACACTCTCTTCTTTTCCTATCTTATATTCCTGTTTCGTTTTTGTTTCCCTTATTTTATAATTACCTATATTTACCTTAGCACTTGCTTTTCCATCACTATCTGTTATTAAGTGTTGTATAACGTTTCCAGATTCATCAATTATATCGAATTCAACTCCCTCTAATTTTATATTTTCATCATCTTTATCCACTTTATTTACACTTATTTCACCTTTTTTAGGATCATTATAAAATGTTAGCCACACATGTTCGCCATACCCTAACTCTATTTTCTGTTCTTGCTCATCTAGAACGTATCCATCTTTAGTTTCAATTTCTTTAATTCTCGCCTTCCCTTGATGTAAACCCTTGCAGTTTGCAATACCATTTTCATCCGTCGTAAACCTGAATATACATCCATCATCATATGTTATAGAAAATTTTACTCCTTCAAGTGGCTGATTAGTTTCAGAGTCAACTTTTGTAATTTGTATTTCTGATTTATTTCCTTCAACGTCAAGTTCTATCTTTCCAGTTTTTTCTCTTGTTTTTTCTAATAATATAGCATAATTTTGTTTTCCTTCTATCTTGCTTGCAGTATAATACACTGGAAAATCTTCTACTTCTTCAGTATAGTATATTTTTAATTTTGAGTTATCTAATATTTTAGCCTTCGGAATCATGACATTAATCATATCTCCTGGTTTAAACTCCATTTTAGGATTCCTATTTTCGTCTGCTGTAAAAGCACTACCATCATTCCATTCTATTCCAGTAATTTTTATCTTTGCATTTATTCCAGTTTTAGGTACTATATATGTTTTTATACAATACTCTTGGCTTTCATTTCCTTCCATATCTCCAATTTCAACTATTTCTGGGTCTTGAGGTAACTCAAGGTCATTGTAGAATGCAATGTTAACCAATTTATATATAGCATCTATTACTTTTTTGCCACGTCTCTGAATATCTTCTAGGTTCTGATTATTAATCTCAGTTTTACCAGCTCTAAAATGACTGTACACATTATATACATTCCCACCTTCTACATCTTTGTTTCTTATAACCCAATACACAGCTTGTTTTGTTGCTAAATATGCATCATCTTCAGTTTCGACTCCTAATTGTTCTGGTGAGACATTAGGATATCCATTTTTAAGCACTCTCCATATTTTTTCATCTTTTAACTCATATTTTACCTCAGTATCGTAATTTTCATCTTCACCCGGTAACCATCCAACACCATCTAAATCTTGATCCATGCAATATGCAATTTTTTTGCTTCCATCTTTATCTGTGTAATATGTTCTAGAATATGTTTTGTACATCCACATTCCTCTATTCTCATTCCAATACTGTATTGAATAAAATCCTAAATCTCCTCTTTCAATATTTATTGTATCTCCTATATTAATTGTGCTCGCAACAGCAAATGCTGTAGGCCAAAGTATCATTAATATTTGCAATATTACTAAAATTTTATTTAATTTACATCTAACCATAGTTTTTATACAATCAATTAAACTTATTATTTATTACAATATTAATCTATTTAACTGATTAATTCCTTTCTTTATTTTTTAGTTTTTGCTAAATTTTTTCTTGTACTGCTTGTACACATAGTCTTTGGTTTACTTTATTTTTTATACATGTTATTAAAGTAAGTCTATTATCTGAAGTTCCCTCTAAATTACTCCAATCTGTTTCTAGTATTTCTTTTTTTGTATCAACAATATATTTTCTTTCTCCATATTTAGTTGTATATACTATTTCATCTCCTGGTTCTAATTCGTTTATCCTAGCAAAATAAGAATATTTATTTCCTCTGTTGTGAGCTGCAAGTCCAACATTTCCATCATATTTTGCCGTTTCTTCTATGTGCCCTATGTAATCTCTTAATATCTCATTAGTACTTCCTTCTTTTACTGCTCCATTTAAATTTATTTTTTCAATTTTTAAAGAACCTATTAAATCTTCCTCAAATCCATCATCTTCAGTTACTTCTTGTTCAACATCTTCTGTATTATCAAGTTGCTCACTTGTATTTTGTTTTTCTTGTTCTATAACTTTCTTATCATACGAAAATAAAAAGCCTATAGCAACAATTAAGATGAGCACAATAAATAAAACAAATATTTTTTTGTTCATGCTTTTATAGTCCTTTCTTAAAACACTCAATCTAATTTCAAAATTTAATTTTTGCAAAGAAAATAAACACATAAAATACCTATTTTACGTTTTAGTTAGTATATTTAATAGAATAACATTACAAAAATGGCTTTTTGTATTTTCTTTTTATTTTGGATTTTATTTTAGAATAAATTTTCTTGAAAAAATCATTTGTGATATAGTAATTTGATATATCAAAATTTAACTAATCTAATTATACATTATTTTAAGATATAGTCAATATGTTTTTTACATATTTTTACAGTTTCATATGTCATAATTCGACATTTTATTAATTGCACTAATGTAGTCTATATAACTTCATGACCAGTTTCGTAATTTTTCAGATATTTAACCATTCCTTGCCTTTGCTCAGTCTACATCAAGTACAAATATTTTATTTAAAATTATTTGGTATTAATTTAATATTTATAAAATATAACAAAAGAGATTATAAAACTTCTAAGCGTCTTATAATCTCATATTTTAAACTATGCTTCTGGTTCTATTAAACCAAAGTTTTTGTTATCTTTTAATTTGTATATAACATTTACTTTTCCTGTTTCGATGTTAACAAATGTTAAGAATCTGTTTTGTGGTTGTTCTTCTAATAATAATTTAGCATCTTCTGCTCCCATTGGTTTTATACTATAATACATTGTTTTAACTATTTCATCTTCTATTTCATGCTCTTCAGCTCTGCTTGCTTCTTTAGCTCTTATAGATTCTGTCATATTTTGCTTGTCCTTTTTAGTTTTCATTTTTCTAATTTGGCCCTCTAATATGTCAATATCTTTATCTATTGAAGCATACAAATCATTGCTTGCTGTTACAGCTCTGAATGATTCTCCATTAACAGATATTTGCATTTCTGCAACTTGGTCTCCGCCTTCTTTTTTTATTGTTACAAATAAATTTATATCTTCTGTATCAAAATATTTTTCTATTCTTTCTGCTTTTGTATCAATATAATTTTTTATTGCGTCTGTTGCCTTTAGTTCCTTTCCTGTTATTTTTATGTTCATAAAAATCGCTCCTTTCAATTTATCGAAATGTATTTTTCTTGCGACTTTATTATATATGTTTTTTGTTCTTTTTTCAAGTGTTTTTTGTTCTTTTGTTGTTTTTGCATTCTTGTTGTTACATTTGTTTATTTTTAATGTTTATACACATATAGAAAATAAGATATGTATAGACGTAAAGAAAATCTGTAAACACTTAGTTTTATACACTACATATGGCATTTTTTATATGTTTTATCTTATATTTTTCAGCTATTAAATACACTTCTACCACATCAAATCTTATTTGCTTATTTTCCAATTTATTTTTGCATACATAATATTGGGCTGTTTGCTCTATATGGATTTGCTTAGTTTTAGTTACAGCTTCAGCTGGTCTTCCATATTTTAAATTTGTTCTAGCTTTTACTTCTACAAATATTATTTTATTTTTTTCAGTTGCTATTATGTCGATTTCTCCTTGTTTTCCTCTATAATTTCTTTCTAAAATTCTATATCCACTACTACTTAAATACTTAGTTGCTAAATCTTCACCAATTTTTCCAATTTGTTGTTTCGTATTCACGTTTCCACTCCGCCTTTCCTCAATTAATTTCTTAATTACATATAATTGTTTTTCAAAATACATTGCTTAATCTACATTTAGAAATATACTCCACGTGATACTTAAGAATTCAATATTCATGATTAAATTACCTCTTACTTAATTAGATTATAGTTTAAAACTTTAACTAATTTTTTTGCCCGCTCTTACATAATAGTTTCCTGGAACTTGTTCTATTGTTCCCTCAATTTCCATTATTGTTAGCATAGAATTAACTTCAGAAATATCTTTATTTATTTTTTTAGCAATTTCTTCTGATGTCATTTCTTGTTCTAATAATCTAGAAATTTTACTAAAGTCTGTTACCACTGTATTATCATTACCTAAAATCACTTTGTTTTCTTTCTGATTTTTTTCTTCATTTTTGTCTTTTTTCCCAGAAGTACTCTTGTAAAAATTTTTTCCATACAAATCTTCTATTAATTGTCTTGGTGTTGTTACTATTTTAGCTCCATCTGCTAATAATTCGTTTATACCAGAACTATTCTTTTGGTCTAGACTTACAGGAATACAATACACCTTTTTCTTTTGAATTTTTGCATATGTTGCTGTTATTTTACTTCCACTTCTATGCTCTGCTTCTATAACTAAAACTGCATCTGCTAACCCACTAATTAGCCTATTTCTTTTTGGGAAATTGCTCATTTTTGTTTCTTCATTTTCCTCATACTCTGTAATTACACAGCCACCAACATCAATTATGTTATTATATAACCATATATTTTGTGATGGATAAATATATTTAAATCCACCTCCTAGTACAGCAATTGTTTTTCCAATTTCGTGCATTGCACCACAGTGAGCTGATGTGTCTATACCTATTGCCATTCCGCTAATTACACATATTCCTCTTTTTGCAAGTTCTGACGCAAATATATTGGCATATTTTCTTCCATATTCAGAACAGTTTCTCGATCCAACTATGGCAACTATTTTTTGCTCATTTAATAATTCCACATTTCCTTGGCAATACAATTGTTCAGGATATTCCCTTATTCGTAACAGCCTTTGTGGGTATTTTTCTTCATAACATTTAATAATTTCTATAATTAATCATCCTTCCCTCTATAAAATTAACAATAAAATATACTTAAAAAATAATTTTCTACAAACTATATGTAATCACATCTTTTTCCAAATTTTATATAGTAAAATTTCTAATTTTTATTGTCCTCTAACCATATTTTTCTATCTAGTCCAATATTTCCTATCTAAACTCCTATACTGTATAGCTTCTGCTATATGTTTTTTCTTTATTTCTTCTGAATTATCTAAATCCGCTATTGTCCTTGCGACCTTTAATATTCTTGTATATGCTCTTGCACTCATTTTCAATCTTTCGAATGCAGAATGTAGTAATTTTTCGGATTCTTCTTCTAAGATGCAAAATTTATTTATTAGATTCGAATTTAGTTCTGAATTTGAAAAAATTTTATATTCTTTGTAACGTTCTCTTTGCTTTTCTCTAGCCTTATTTACTCTTTTCCTTATTTCGGTTGAAGTTTCTTCTATCTCATTTTCCTTTAAATCTGTGTATTTTACTGGATTAACTTCTACCTGTATATCTATTCTGTCTAATAAAGGTCCACTTAATCTATTCATATATTTATTAATTGCAGTTTCACTACAGGTACATTCTTTTTCTTTTGAGCCGTAATATCCACACGGACACGGATTCATAGAAGCAACAAGCATAAATCTACATGGATATACAATATTTCCACTTAGCCTATTAATGTTTACCTGTCCTTCTTCCATAGGACTTCTCAGTAATTCTAGTGTATTTTTATTAAATTGAGGTAATTCATCCAGAAATAACACTCCATTATGTGCTAAGCTTATTTCTCCTGGTTTAGCTATTTTACCACCGCCAATTAGTGCCGCAGGTGTAATTGAATAATGTGGAGCTCTGTACTGCCTATTGTTTATAATTGGCTCTCCCTGTGGCATATTTCCTGCAATACTATATATCTTAGTAATTTCTATTGCTTCTTCAAAAGTTAAATCTGGCAATATTGAAGCTACTCGTTGTGCCATCATTGTTTTGCCTGAACCAGGACTTCCAATAAGCAGGCAATTATGACCTCCTGCTGTCGCAACTTCCAGTGCACGCTTTACATTTTTTTGACCTTTCACATCTTCAAAATCTGTATTTATGTATTCAGTGTTATACTCAAATTCTGTTTTTTTCTCTGGAGAGATTTTAATTTTATTATTAAAAAATTCAATTACTTCTCTAAGATTTTCTACTCCAATCACATCTATTCCATCAACAAGAGCCCCTTCTTTTGCATTTTCTTTTGGCAGAATTATTTTATTAATTCCCTTTCTTTTTGCTTCTAAACAAATAGGCAAAATTCCATTAACTCTATTTATATGTCCATCTAAAGATAGTTCTCCAATTACAACAGTTCTTTCTTCTATCATTTTTATTACGCCCATGTTTAATAAAATGGCTACCGCAATTGGTAAGTCATAAAATGTGCCTTCTTTTCTTAAATCCGCCGGAGATAAATTGACTATAATTTTTCTGCTTAAAAACTCATGCCCAGAATTTTTTATCGCAGTTTTTACACGCTCTTTAGCTTCTTTTACACTAATATCTGGCAAGCCAACAATTTCCCAGCAAGGCATACCAGACGAAATATCTACTTGTACCTCTATTAAATAGCCTTCTAGTCCTCTAAGCGCAATACTATTTACTTTAGATAGCATAATTATGCACCACTTTCTATAAAAATTTAATAATTGGATTTTTCTTCGAATTAAT
>OLVX01000357.1_pt1 | contig 46263 bp, 38 predicted proteins | sample 1673271 | NCBI WGS metagenome assembly OLVX01 (sample SAMEA3178939, study PRJEB25190) | human gut metagenome | biome: human gut; feature: human-associated habitat; material: faeces | place: Austria | collected 2013
ACAACCAGCGTTTTCATGAGCCCACCTCGTATTCCAAGCGCAATTCGCGCGCCCACGTCAGCAGAACCTCGAGTTCAAAAAGCATCGACAGCGACAAGCCTGGCCGTACTCTACTCAATTTCGGCCATAGCATGTCCAACGAGGCAATGCCCATGCAAATAGCAGGACCCAGCAATCGCGCGAATCCCCTGCACATTGTTTTGCCAACATGCCTGCGCCCATTCAGAACGACCATTCGAAACCGCCCTGCTACACAGGCGGCTGCGAAGGCGATTAAGCTCGCCAGGTTTTTACTCTTATCTGAAAGGTGCGGCCCAATTTCACGTGTCGGCAACATCAAGCCTCGTGTGGGCATGAGTATACTCCTTGCGAGCATACAAATAACGATTCCACGAACGCATCGCCGCCGATTATCGAGCATCCTTAAACCCCTTCGAGAAGGCGCGGATCACCGGGATATTTTAGCTATCAAACGAACGGCCTTCCCCGCTTGGCACATGGAATCTGATCCCACATCATCGCCACCCAGCAGAAAACAACGCGGAAGAAACGCCCCGCAAAGAAATCAAAACCGGCAGAAAATGCCACAATGGGGCCTCCCTGCAGAGAAATCGTTCTGAAGACGCAACACAAGGTTTGAACGGGAGGTCGACAATCCGTTTACCAGGCCACAGACGGCACGCGCATCATTTCACCCGCCAGACCGCAACCAGAGCCGACCCGCGCACCAAATCGCAAGCGGCACGAGCTACGTTTCCGCGCACCAAAGCCCTAAGCATCTCGACCGCGAGGCCGCGCCAGCGCAGCCAGCATTTCGAGCGCCAGGCATTTCTTACATCGCCCACCAGATTGCAAGCGGTACGCCGACGCCACGCCCGCTAAGCTGCTAGCCGCATACCCAACTCCATGTCCACCAAACCTCCAATGCCACTCACACCAGGCATTTCGCATTTTCCAGAAAAAGCAGCCGCACTTTTCCATGTAGAGGGCAAGACGCGCGAACGGCGGCGCGTCCAAAACGCATCCCCCGCCGGAAAAGGAGCCCGCCATGGTCGAGCAAACATTTGAATGCAGCAACTGCTACGAGGTTTTCAACAAGGAACACACCACCGAGGTGCTGTGGACCCAATGCCCCCACTGCGGAGGCAGAGCGTATCCGTACTAGGCCGCCCGCCCCTCCACGCCGCCTCGTCGGAATAGAGCGCGAAGCACGGCCCCGCGACAACGCAACCGTGCTTTACCCGCCGACCAAGGCGGCGTTGGTTTTCCAGAAAAAGCATCCGCCGTTTTCCATGTAGAGGGCGAAATGCGAAAGCGGCTCACCCAACAAGCACCCGCCGGAAAGGAGCGCGCCATGAGCAAAGTCAAAAAACCAACGTCGATCACGACAATCAAGGAGTGCGAAGAGGCCCTGGAGTGGATCGACCTCGAGCTCAACAAGCTCGACCGCAACATACGCATCACAAGCAGGGCGATTTTCTCGCCGAAGAAGTGGACCACCGCCATTAGCGGCATCCTGTGGTCGAAACAGGTCAAGCAGAAAACCTCCGACCACATTTGCAACTCGCCCTTCCTCTCGAAGCTCGAGGGTTCCGCGCGCAGCGACCAGAGCCTCCAGGAAATCCAGCTGAGCCGCGTCATGAACACGGCGAAAGAAGTTCAAGCCGTGTGCGAGGAAACCTGCAGCCGCCTCAGCGGCGCGGTCAACGAAGCCCGAGCCGCGGTTGGCCAGCCCGTCCATGTGGACGACCGCAATATCTCGGCGCTGCCCGAGGCCGACCGCGAGGCCATCAAACAGCACGACAAGGCCGTTCAGGTGGCAAAACGCGAAGCGGCCGCGCGCCAGGTCGAAAGCGAGCTTTCCGCCTGGACCGCCATGCAGACACGCGCGAACCGCATGGTGAACCGCACATCGGAAGCGCTCGAAGCGCGCCACGCCTTCACCGCCTGCAACTACGAAGTGCTCAGCGACACGCACCTCAAATGGGCCGCGCGCCGCGGAAACGTGCAGCCACCCTACAACCTCGTCGGCGTGCTGGGCACGCGCAACGTCGACGTCATCGAGAAGGAAGGCTAAGAAATGACCCTGTTCCGCAAGAAAATCACCCTGCCTGAAGGCCCTGCCCGCATGTCGGTTTCGCCTTCCGCCTCAAAGAAGGAAATCGGCAACCCGGCCGCGAGCATCGGCCTCGTCATTCCGGAAGCGCCCAACTACGACGAGGAGCGCGGCCGCCAGCTCGCACGTTCCGACAGCTACGCGACGTTCTTCAAAACCGGCGTGGGCCTGTTCTACCACGAAACCGCTTGCACGGCCGAAAAGCACCTCGCGGAAATCGAGGAGGCGCTCACCCGCTACACCGAAACGATGGAATCCACCTATCGCGCAGCCGTTCGCAGCCGGATCATCCAGGCCGAACAGCGTCTGGAGCGCATCACCCCGAAACGCGCAGCCCGCCAAGCCCGTCAAGCTCGCCAAACCAGTCAGACACGCGCACCTCGCACAACCCTCGAGACGAAGGAGTAGGCCATGAACAAAGTCACGAGCACCGCACTGCTTGGTATGTTGGCGCTGGCCAACGCAGGCCTCGACTATTCAGCCGTGTGCGTCTTCCTCGACGTTGACCCGTTCGGCACCTTCAGTCCGAACAACTTCTTCGCCGGGCTCGTAGCCATCGCCCAAAGCCTTTTGCTCATCATTCTGCCTTGGGTCGCGTCGGAGAAAATCGCCGCTGGCGAGAAGGGCCCCGCCGCGTGCGCAATCGTCGGATCGCTTTTCGTGGCCATGGCCGGTGCCTTCCTGCGTGCGACCACCGAAGCGGCCTCGACCACGACGAGCGTCTCGGGCGAGGTCGTTTCCGGCCTCTCGATCGACGGCATGGCGTTTGTCCTGATTATGGCGGGCATCGCGCTTGGTGAAGCCATCGCCGCCTTCCTTATTAAGAGTCTCGACATTCGCGCAGAAGCCGAAGCCCTGCAGGCCGAAATCGAGCGCATGCGCATCATCGAGAGCCACATCGACGAAGACATCGCCACCGCCGCCCGCGTCGCGCTCGCCGCCGGACGCCAAAGCATCGCCGCGGCGAAGGGTTCGTGCGAACAGGTGTTCCAGCAACTCGTCGCGAAATCGGACGACAGCCACAACTGTTTCATCGGATTCGTAGACGAAATCGAAGCCCAACGCAAGGCGGAACGTGAGCAATTCGCCAAGCTTTCCGCGGAATTCGACGCGCGCATCGCAAAGAAATACCCCAATGCGATTGCCGCTGTGCAGAAAGCCCCCACAGCCGAAAGCGCAGCGACGAATGAGGCAGCGGCCAACAGCCCTGGCAAGGACGGCGACGCGGCGGCCGACGTTGACGCTGCAGTCGCCAACCCGACCGGTGCCGAGGCCGAAGTCGACGCCGAAACCGCAGTCGACGCCGAAACCGCAGTCGACGCCAGCGAGACCGCAGTCGACCCCGACGCAGGCGCCACCCCCAACAACATCGCCAACGACGCCATAGGCGCCGAAAACTCCGCCTCTGACCAGGCAAAAGCAGCGTAAAGGAGACCGATTGCCATGAGCTTCAAGAACAACACCGCCCTTCGCACGGCAACCATCGCAGCATCGTTTATGCTCACGCTTCTCATTGCGGCATTCGCCACGGGTTGCGCGGCCGAGGGTTCCAGCGGCGCACAAAGCGCTGCGCCCGAAAGCTACGCCATCGACCCCGCAGCGGTCGATTCATCCACCATTACCGAGCCGGTGAGCTGCATGGTCGTGACCTCCGCTAGCCAGAACAGCGCGTTCCGCATTCCCGCAACGTGTCTCGCCTACCCAAAGGCGGCCATTGAGCAGGGCAATTACGCGGGTTACCTCACCTGCGACGCGAATTCGACCCCGCACGGGAAAACCTTCGCCACCACGAAGAACTCGCAGGCCGGCCAAGAAAAAGAAATCGATTCCTTCCTGGCCGACTACTTCACGAGCGTGTGCGGCGCCCGCGCCCAAACCGGCGAGATCGATACCCTTTCCGCCCTCAACAACGCCGCCAACGAGCTGCGCGCCCACGACAACGGCTCGAAAATGGTGATCAACGTGATTAGCTCGGGTCTGAACCCCACGGGGCTTTTGGCTGGATCGAGCGACCTTCTGAACGCCGATGCGAATGACATCGCGAACCAGCTGGCAAGCATGGGTGCTCTCGCGAATTTCTCGGGCATCGAAGTTCACTTCTACGGCCTCGGCCAGGCGAGCGGCGAGCAGGTGATTCCAAACTCCATTGCGACAAAGCTCCAAAGCCTCTATCCCACTCTCGTTGAAGCGACCGGCGGCGTGGCGGTTGTCGAGCCCGACGTGCTCACGCGCCTTGGCTGCGACGCCGACCTGCCAACCGTTTCGACCATCGATTTCGAACAGGATTCGCTCAGCTTCCCCCATCTTGAGCGCGGCCAGAGCGCCCAGGTTGTTCTGAATGAAACGGTGCTCGCCTTCGTGGGTGACTCCGCCGAATTCATCGACCCCGCCCAGGCCAAAGCGACGCTCGCCGAACTCGCAGGCACCATTACGAGCAACAACGGCGCCACCGTGGTCGTCGAAGGTTACACCGCCACCTCGCCCGCATTCTCGCGCAGCGACCTGGTCGACTTGAGCCAGCGCCGCGCGGAAGCCGTGCGCGACGCCCTGATCGCAGCGGGCGTCAACCCCGGCTCTATCGAGGCAATCGGCCGCGGCGATGAAGGCGCAACCTCCATGAACACCGGAACGTTCGACGAAACAGCAGCTAAAAGCGACCGCCGCGTGGTGGTTACGCTATCCTTAGCGTAACCACAAAGCCGCATCGCGCGCAAAAGCCCAAACGCAAAAGGGGGTCGGCATGAGCCAAGAACTTCTCACGGGAACGGGGTCGTCAACCTCGACAGCGATGCCGGAAGCCATGGCGGCAACCCTGCCATCGGCAACATTCATGTTGGCAGATGCATCAGCGCCTACGCTGGCGGATTCGGCCGTCATGCCGGCACCGAGCACCCCTTTCTCGCGCGAGCTGCTTTTCACCCCCGCCACACCCGAGCACAGCGACATTCGCCAAACGCCGCAAAATCTCGCATTCGAGAAAGCGGTAAGCCACGGTGGGCAAGCGACCATTTTCAAAGCGCACACGCCTAGCGGCACGCCCGTCGCGGTGAAGGTATTCGAAAACGGCGAAGAAAGCCTGATTGAATGGCGCTCACTGAAGAGATTCTCGAACTTCCGCGTGCTGCCCAACGCCCTCGCGCATGGCACCGTGCGCATGCCACACGCAGCCGGCGTCCAAGAAAAAAGCTGCATCGTCGAGGAATGGCTCGACGGCGACACCCTTGCGAAACACCTTCGCCGCATGGGAAGAGGCATGACGGTCGAGGAGACGCTTTCGACCATATCGCCCGTCATCGCCTTCCTCGCCACGGCGGAAACGGAACTTCGCGAACACGTAATCCACCAGGACATCAAGACCAGCAACATCTTGCTAGATTCAACAGGATGCGTGCGCCTCATCGACTTCGGCATTGCGCAAACCTCGCGCGACCAGGCCCGACCCGCCTGGGGAACGCAGGGCTTCTCGTCTCCGGAATGCTGCTTTCCTTCAAGCGATGAAGCCGACCTGCGCAAAGGCAGCGACGCGTATTCGCTCGCGGCCACGATGCTCGCGCTGCTCGCCGGCGAAAACAAGCCGCCCGCGTATGGCGTGGTCGCCCAGAATAGCGACGGCAGCCTTCGATACGACCCCGCCTGGACCGACGAGCGCGAGCGCCTCGCGCACGAACGCTCGATCGCTCCGTTTCCCGGGTTTATCGAATATGGGCGAGAAAAAGGCATCTACCTCGAAGAAGCCGCGCTCAACGATTTCGTGCACGACGCCGAGACGCTCGATTTCCTGAAGGAAGACATCGCCGAAACCCTGCAATCGACGTATGGCATCGAAGAATCCGCCGCTGCCGTCGAGAAGGCGGCACACGCCGCGGTCGACGCATTCGATGCGAAGCTTCGCGCCACGCTCGGAGCGTGCCTGGCGGTCGACGCCGCACAGCGTCCGACCACGACGCAGCTGAAAAACGCCCTGCCGCGCGATAAAGCGTCGTATCGCCACGAGCTCCACCTGCTTGGCCTGAACGCAGCCCTTGGCGGCGGACGGATTTTGGCGCAAGACGCGCCGTCGTTCGAGGCGGGCACGCTCGCGCAAGCGCTTGACGAGTTCAACTCGGGACACTATGCGCAGGCAGTAGGCGTGTTCGAGCGGCTCGCGCGCCAAGGCTGCGTGAGCGCCCTGTACTACCTCGCCATTTGCGCCCGCGACAACCTCGGGGGAACTTCGATCAAGTATTCGGAAGCCGACGTCATGCTGTTTATGGGCGAGGCGGCGGCGAAGGGAGCCGTGGTGGCGCAGTTCTTCCTGGGATGCGCCCTGTATTCAGGGTCCTACATCGCGCGGGGCGCGGTTCACCACGTCGAGGAAAATCGCGAGCTCGGGCTTTCCTATATTAGAAAGTCGGCCGCGCATGACGAGGCGCACCAAAAGGAAGGCTTCCCACCCGCGAAAGCGTGGCTTAGGGAAAATGGCTTCGCAGAACACGCAGAGTAGGGCCACACATGGGCTAAGGCAGAATCACGCACAACGAGCAGAGACCGGAGAACACGCTGCGCATTGAAGCCGCCCGAAGCGATCGGGAGAATTGGCGCGCACGGCGCCGACGCGGGCTGGAACCTGTTAAATGCTCGTAGCGTTTAACAGGTTGCCGCAAGGTCGAAGGGCAAAACCGCGCGGCGAGTCGCACGGAAATGGCCGACGAGCACAACCGATGCCAACGCAGCGCCGCCCAACCGCGATGCAAGCATTACCCAACCGCAAGCGGGCACAGCTCTGCCGCGACGCAGACACGGCTCGGCCGCTGCGACCGCGCACATAGTCGCAGGTCAAACAACTTCAGCAACGAAAGCGCAGGAAGCAACTATGGAATTCGCCACCAATACGCCTTATGCAGGCAATGCCACCGCATGCTCCCGCTGCATCATTTTCTACACCTGCTCCGTCGCGACGCGCATCGATGCCGACCAGGCGCGCAGGTGCCCACGCACGATTGGCGGGCTTGCCGTGCATCCCGACGAAAGCGACCACGGCCGCTGGATCGCGACCAACACAAGCGAGCGCCCGCTTTATGTGCAGCAACCGAGCTTTTCAACCACGAACGTGCTCGAACTGCGCCCCGGTTTAAGCTGCGCTCTTGTCGAGGGAAGCCGCATCGCATCTTCGCAGCATTCGGGCTGGGTGAACGTTTCAGTTCGCTAGACTGAATGCCCATGTGCACGCAGTCGAACGTGCCCGCATTGCGACCCTCAAGAGCAGCAGCCGCGATTCCCGACCTTCGACGATAAGCGTTACTTCATGGTTAACGCCGTAGCGGCGCGCATCGGCCGCCGGTTGGGACCGCCCGCAAAAACTCGCGTCACGCAGTCTCCACCAGACCAATCCCACAACGATTCAAACTTTTGACGCAACTTCGCGCCAAACGCGCCCGCTAAGCCTCGCGCACGCGCAGGCACAACACGCCGTTTCGCGCACCGAACGAAACCACTCCGTTGGCATCTTCCATCACGGCAAAGCCGAATACGAGCGTGTCACCAGGCATAATGCACGCTCCGCGCATCTGAACCGCCGCACCCGCACGCCTGGCCGCCTCGCGCAGAAGCAGCTCATCGCCCGCGCACGCAGGCCCAAACGACAGCGCTCTCGCATCGGCGTAATTGTTCACACCAAAGCCGGCAATCACATTCGACATGCTTCCATCGGCATTCGAACGCACGATGAGCGTGCCATTCGTGGACGCCAAATCGAAGACGAGCCACCCCTTTTCCTTGCCCTGCGGTTCGCTTCCCGCATACAGCAGCAAGGCATGCTCTCTGGAAACCGGGTCTTGTGCGCGACCATTTGCACCAAGGGCCAAACATTCCTGCTGCCCCGGAAGATTCATGACACCCCATGCCTTTTCGCCTGAGAATTCCGCGCGGCGGCACCCAAGCTGGCGGCATTCGTCTTTCTCGAACGCATGCCCAATTCCCACGCGCGGACGAAGCCACGGGTGAACGCGCAGCTCGCGACCCTCTTCGAGATCGATACGCGCAGGGCCGTCAACGATATACGCGTCAAACGAAAGCACGCGGCCCGCCTTCGGCTTCTTGCGAGAAGGCGCCACGCCGCCACCCGTAAGCAGACCGTCGTTCGCAAGCGCCACCGATTCGTCGTCGGCGCATTCAACGTCGAACATCCAGCACAACATAAGACCAAGCGCATGCTCAAGCGCGCGATCCCAGCCGTCGCCGCGCGCCGCTGCCGACGCGAGCAGCCTTTTCACCACATAGGCGCGCGCCGTCGATGCGACGTACTCGCTCGACCCCGTAACCGCCGCATCGTGAATGAGCGCATCTTTGAGCGCCGCGACGAATTCCTCAATTTCCGTGTCAGTCGCTTCATCGAAGAAGAAATGCCACAGAAGCACGTACCACGGGTCCTCTTCAGAGAAAGCCTCGCCCGACACCCTCGCGAGCATCTTGCCCTGCACAACGGCGAGCGGATTTTCGAGATATTCCTTATACGCCTGAAGACAGCCTTCTTTTTCGGCCGTATCCTCGGACAGCTTCTTGTTTTCCCACAGCACCTTCGCGTATCCGTTTCCGTTCTTCCCCGATAAATCGTCCGTTTTGACAGCCATCGGAAGCAGCATGCTGTAGCAATCGTCGCGCGTAACACCCACGGTTTGCGGGCGAGCCGCCAACGCATCGTTGACTTTTGCTTCGGCCGTGGATTTGGTCTTGGCCCTCGAAGGCGCCGATTGCTTTGGAAGCATCTCGGCCAGGCGCAACGCCAACAGGTCCAAGAGCCAATAATCGCTGTGGAGGCGCGAGCGCTCCTGACGCAGCCAGGTCGAAGTTTCGGCGCCCGAATACACGCCGAGCTCGCCACCGAGCACGAAGCGCTCCCGCAGGCGCAGCTCAATGCGTCGCACGCGGTCGGCCTGCATCATCGGCAGCCCGCACGAAACACGAATTCCCTCGGCCGTCTTCGCGAGCGTTTGCAAGCGCGCGTCGGCGTCGATAACGGGGGCGATACGAGCCTTGTACACTGCGCGTTCGAGTGGAGTCATATCTTGTTCGATGCCGTTTCGAAAGATGAGCGCATCGGAATCATGAACGACCGGCTCGCCGCCCATCGATGCTGAGCCCGCGGCACCTTCGGAACCCGCAACGCATCCCTCCACAGCGGCGGTTTCGGCACCCGAGGCCCGCCACGCACGGTCGGCGTCCGCAAAGCCCGCAGCGTCCGCATCTTCCGCACCATTGATGGTTCCCACGACGCTCACAATATCCATTGCGCCAGCCGCAAGCTTCGCGACAGGAATCACGCTCGCGCGTGCGGCAGCAGGCGCAGCTCCTCGACCGCACGGCGATGCGGCGGAGAATGCCACCCTGTGCACGCCATCGGACCCACGATCAAGAATGTCGAGCATGGCTTCCCGGCTCAGCCCACGCGTTGCCGTGTGCTCCGCGAGGGCTTCAAGCAACTCGTCCTCGGTCGGCCTGCGTGCGCCTTGCAATGAATCTTCAAGCTTTCGATACGCCCTGATAATCGCAAAATATTTCCGCGCCTCATGCTCGCTGCGAAGCGCGGTTTTCTGCGCATAGCACTCGCACAGGCGACGCTCCACGGGTTTCTTGTTTGTCGAAACCCAGCTGTTCAGCACGTGGCCTTCCGACAAATTGAACTTGTCTATCGAATCTTCCACCGCAAGGCGCACGGCGCGGTGGTATTCGGCGCCCAGGTCGTGCGCCTCGAAAAGCCGCTTGTACCCCTTCGTGGCCGCATAGACGGCATCGAGGTGCGCCTCAATGAGGCACTCCCGCGCGAGGCGGCCCGCCTTCGCAAGCAGCGCGAGGTTCACTTCCGCGTTGTTGTCGAGCCAATCTTCCGCAGTGCGCGGCGCGCCGCTGATTCGCTTCTCGGCGATAACGCGCGCATGCTCGAGGCCCTCCTGCAGCAGCGCGTCCGAATACGGCAGGCCACCCCGCTCGGAGCCCTGTTGCCCAAAAGCGCCCCGCTGCCCGTGCTGAGCGCGAATGGCCGCTCGATGAGCGCGACGGCGGGCCTTGGCGTCTTCGGCAACGGCGGCGCTTTCGTTGGCGCCTTCGCCGACGTTGGCACCCGCGACCGCATCATCGGCAGTGGCGGCGTCGGCCGCGGCAACTGCGGCGGCAGCGGTGGCGTCGGCCGTAGCTTTCCCGGCGGCAGCTCCATCCTCGTTGGCATCGCGGCATTCGTCGTCGCCATGGCTTTCGTTGGCGCCATGCTCGTATTCGGCAAACTCGTCCTTTGACACGACAGCACCTTCCCGCGAAGCCTTTTTATCCTTGCTGTCCATTGTAATTTGCGCCGCAAGCCAAACGCCGCACGAAAACCTGTTAAATGCTCGTGTTAAATGCTCGTAGCGTTTAACAGATGAGAGAACAGCTGCGAGAAAAACGAGCGCTAGGATTTTGAAAAACGGCGCCATTCCAATTCTTACTCCACCTTTCTCGCACTTCCCTCAACAGAAAACGCCACAGCAACCTTCGATTCGCACCCCGCCTTTCCTGGCTTTCGCACTTTTCACGCCCCGCTCTCTCTACCTTTGCACCGCACCTTCCGCGCCTTCCCGCCTTCCTCGATTCGCCCTCAGTCCCCTTCGATTCGCGCCCAACTTTTCCGACTTCCGACCTCCACGCCCCTCGTCTTTCGCATCCTTCGCGCCCCACGCCCCTCGTCTTTCGCGTCCTTCACACTTTCCCCTGGCAGAAAACGCCAATAGGGGGGCCGATTGCAAAGAAAATGCCCCCGTTTGGCAGAAAACGCCGCTAGGGGGCCTCATTCGACAGGAAACGCAGAGGCCGCTCGACCATATCGGGAAAGGCCCTCTCCTATCAAGAAGGAAAACCGCAGGTCAGAGAATCGTCCATCACGAATCGCTCCAAGACCCTCAAAATCCGAGCCCCGCAACGAGGCCCCCTAGCGGCGTTTTCTGCCAAATGAGCCCCGCGAGCCCGCAATGCCCTCTCGGTAGCCCGTCCAAACAATCCGATTGGTGAGCTTTCCGAACAACCTGCCTGGCGAGTTTACCCAAGCCGTTCTACATGCTTCTCGTGGGCACCGACAAGTCAGAAGGCCACGATGCAGGCGACGAATTCGGCAACGCATATCGCAATGGCCCCATGATGCTTGCGCGCACCGGTCCGCCGACGAGTCACCATCAGCCACGCCGACGACCCTTCCCATTTTCCAGAAAACTTTGCGCCCGTTTTCCATGTGATTGGCAAAAGCCAACGCACGAAAGGAACGGCCATGAACGATTTCTCGAGCAAACTCGGCGGCAAACGAGGAAGCGGCCCCCTCAGCCCTCTCCCACTTCGATAGCCACGCGCAAGGAGGAACCATGGGCAAGAAATACTACGGAGGAATCGGAACCGACAAAGGGTTCGTGATGCACTCCCCCGAAAGCAAGTATCGCTACAGCCGCGACGACGAATTTCATAAGGAAGGCGACAAGAGAGACGTCGGCAGCACCAGCAACACTGGCGGCGGCAACAGCAACAGCAACGACAGCACCCACAACGAAAGCCCTGACGAAAGCACCGACGAAAGCCCCGGCAGCGCCCAGAGCAACTTCGACGCACCTTACGACGACGATTGCAACAACCGTGACGACGAGTTGGACGACTTCTTCGGGGACCTCTTATCCATTAAAGCCTGCATCGCGCTCGCAATCGAAGGCCTGTTCAAGGCGTTCATGTCACGCTCGATGAAGCGTATCGATTTCATAGCGGTCACGCTCATGCTGCTCGTCTGCATGCGCGTGATTGGCGCGGTGTTCATCGACTCGAGCTCTTTGAGCGAACTCAACGCCCTTGCCTTCGTGGTGGCGCTGAGCGCGCTCGGCATGTGCACGATTTCCGAAAACTGCCCGGCCAACGCGCTTACGGCACTCGTTATCGCGTGCTTGCCGGCCCTCATCGAGGTCGTCACCGCATGCGCAGTGAACGGCTCAGACGCCGACGTGTTCAACCGCATCACGAACTGGGCGCTGGTTGGCTGTCTGGGCAGCGCAGCTCTGATGATTGCGGGAACCCTAATTGATCCGTTTAGTGACGAAGAAGAGGGCGAAGACGAGGACGCAGGCATGAATGGAGGCAGAGGCGCGAGCATGCACGAAAAAGCAAGCCGAAGCGAGGTCGAGAATGAGGGCGGAAGCACCAGCGTATGCGGAAGCACCAGCGCATGCGAAGACGAAACCACAACCACCTGCGAAGACGCAGCGTGCGAGCGCGTTTTCTTCATCCCCTTTTGGGGAGCGGCCATTGGCGCCACCGCAGCTCTTATTTGGGAACTCGCGCCCTACATCGCACGCGAAATCGCTTACGGCGCAGCGCCTCTGTACCTGAGCTACATGGGATGGATTGTCTAACCCCTTACGCACGACGAACTCGCAACACCAACGCATGAAAGGAAGAATCGTGAGGATCGACAAAACCGCGCGACAGAAAGGCGCCCCAAGCTGGCTCAAGGAGTTGCTCTACGTAGACGATGCCAAAAACGCTGCAAAACCGACCGACAACTGAGTGAAGGGCCGGTATTCGCACTCCTCGGTGGACTGGTCGGCCATGATGGTCATGACCACCTGAACATGCGCGTATCTTCTTCAGGTAGTTCTCTCTAGGAAATAAACGCATACCGGCTCCAATCTTCGTTGGAGCCGGTATATCAAATCAGAGGTTTATTGGGGTATCCATTATCGTTTAAATGATTTATACCCCCATAACTAGGGAATCTCTATTCCCACTCGGTGGCTAATTGAATCCAAGTGTTGTCGATGCGTGTCGCGTCATGCCGCCGAGGGGTTGATTCGTGCGCAATTCGGGCGAATTAGGCTCTTGATTCGCGATTTCGGGAATGGCTCAGTTGATTCGCGAAACCGCAGATCGCTCCTTTAATCACTCCCTGGTTTCCACCAGGATTCGTAGCGAGTGGCTTGGAGAGTGGTGATTCTGACGGGGCCTTGCGCGCGTGGGTCTTCTCAGACCGAAACGTCGCAAGGGGCTGGGTGCTCCTCCAGGTAGCTGTCGACCGAGCATCTATTGATGCTTTCCCTGTAAACATAGCTGTGTGCAATTGGTTCAAGCTGGGCGAACAGCAAAGCGGCGTCTCGGCACGATCGCAAAGTCCCGCATTCGCATCCCGCATGCGCGAAGAGGTGTTCGTGGTGGGCGGCGCGATTGCGGACCTTGTTGATTCCCGCTATCTGTCCATTGACGTCGTTTCGGTCTGCTCCCTTCGGCCATGCCTTATGGATGATCGGGATCCACAAGTCGCGTTCATGGCTGCGGTCCGTCATGTGGGCCCAGAAGCCCAGTGTGAGGTTCGAGACGATGTCGTCCGCGGTCGCGTTCTCGCGAAGGCCGTTTCTCAGGTGGTCTATCGAGTTCCTGTTCAGTCGGTTGGCGTCGTTGACCTGTCCGCGCTTATTCGTCCTGAGGATCGGGCGCCTTACGGGAGAGGCGTCGTCGAGCAGCCAGTGGCCGGACCCGCTCCAAGCGGAGGATATCGCCCTGTCGTACGCGTTCCTGAGGGCGACCTCGAAGAACGAGACGTCTTTCAAGACGGCCTGCGCAAGGCCGATGTTCCAGAGATAGAGGTCGAGGGCGGCGTCGTCGTCGCCTCGCGTCACTTCGAGATATTTGCTATATCGCGGCTCAGAGAGCCACGATATGACGTGCGCCCGGTCTATCTTCGGAGCGTTCGGCATGGGAGACCTTTCATCAGAAAACAATTGAGCCCCGGCGACTTGAATCAGCGGTCGTACCGGGGCTAACTAACTATTAATTATAGCACATGAATTCTGCTTGCAAAATCTTAACTGTCGACGTGGTGCCCAGAACCACCAGCTATGGGTTAGGTCGAAGTCTCCAAAAATGACTGCATTATCGATGAAAACTAGCGAAGCAGAGGGGGCATAACGCTCAAAGCCTCGATTATAAGCGTACCCTGCGAGGCTCGCGTCAGGAAGATTATCCATCAAATCGTTCTGACATCTGGGTCGAAAAGCGAACAGAGCTAGGGCGAGGCGAAGTCGACGAGGCAGCCTACGCCGATTGGAAGGCCTCTTTCTGACATTTCCCAAAGGCCAAATTGAATCAAAAAGTCGAACAGCCTCTCAAAATTCAGAGGCTGTTCGACTTTTCTCGTTATATGAATATGGTTGTATTGGAGATTCGTTTAAGGAACGGCTGCCTAATAGCCTGCCCCAAGTGCACCGAGCTCATGCACCTGAACGAGGATCTGGCCTTCAACGAGACGCTGCAGCGCGAGCACGAGGAGAAGGCCGACGAGGCCGAGGTGGCACAGATCCGCCGAGAGCGCGACCGGATGCGGCAGAGGAACAGCCACCTGTGCCGCAAGTTCGGGCTCAAGAGCAGGCGCGACCGAAAGCGAGGATGCAAAGGGTGCAAGGTTTTACGCCTTTTCACCCTTTGCATCCGCTGGGAATAACGACAACTTTCTTGATGCAACCAAGGCCAAAACAAGCGTGATGCTCACTAATGCAGAGCCGATACCCATGCCCGTACCAGCACCAGAAGAATTGATGAACATTCCAGTGAAATTAAGTAATAAGAATAATCCCCAGATAATAGCAATGCCCACGATTGTGGCAGCTGCGCGAACTGGCATCTTGGCATTCTTTACCGCCATATTAAAAACGCTAACGAGAATCGCCATGATTGGCGGGATTGAAAGGATTATCGCAAGAGGGATTCCATTGACCGTTATATCGTGCGCACCCCTATGATTAAACAAAAAGCCTTGGTCTAATGATGTAGACCATAAAATGCCGAACACAGCAAGAATTATTGTGATTACAGACCAGCGGTTCACCTTCTTTCTTGCTGAGACAGCGCTATTGCTCCACCCGCATGCGGGGCAAGATTTTGCTTTGTCGGAAATTTCGTTACCGCATTCTGGACACTTCACTAAAGCCACGATAAACGCCTTTCAACATCAAATTGGAAGCTAGAGAGGATACTCAGCAACTCCTGGAAGGAGTATTCTTTCTAGCTCGCTGATTGCTATCTGCCTAAATGAATTTCAACCACGCAGCTAAGGTGCCCCAACTTGATGCCGCTCTTGTTTATCGGTCGAGCACTAAGCAAGCGAGGACCAACGATCAGTTGTCCACAATAATATCAAAATCATGAAATCATTTTGTTTACGGGGCGAAACGTCAGCAACCTTTTGCATCCTTTCGCCCTCTGTCATCTCTGGCTTGCTCTTGTCACCGTTTCGGCGCTGGCTATCTGCGGAACCTGTGCGCTTTCGCGTGCAAGCCGTTCTCGCGAAACGCGCGGAGCCTCAAGGGAGTAATTCCGATATGCACGGAAACGGGAGCGGGTAATAGTCCGCTCCCATTTTTTTCATTCCCGCAAGCCTTAGCTGCCTCAGAGATATCTCTCGATGAGGGTCGAGAGCTACAACACATTGGATGGATCAGCTCAGTTCCGAACGCACGTAATGCGGTCTCAGTGCAAACTCTATTGCAGAATTTGCCAGTCAAACAGAAAGCCGTAGCGCCCGATGCTCCCGTTTTTGGTGAATTCGATAAGGTTCGCAGTAGAAAGATCGACATCGTCCAGAATCTCTCTTTCGACAATTATGACCTGGCAGTTTCCGCATTGGTCGAGCATGTACGAAAGCATCGAGCTCTTCATTCCTTCGGCAACGCCTTCCTGCTTACTTTCTTTCAGGGAGAGAATCGGCGAGTCAAGAATGAGCATTCGCGGTGCATGTTTGCCGCATTCGTCAAGGTATTTCATCAACACGAATGCGAATATCGAATTCAAGAAACCCCTGTATCCTTTCCCTTCAGACTTCTTGTCCTTTCCGTTCACGGTCACGTCGAAGGTCGTGCGATTGAGACCGGCAAACCGGAAATCGGGGTAACCGCATCGTTCCACAGCCGACGAGACGCGATCGCTCAGATCATCGAAAACGTCGTCGCGGAACAGTTTCTTTGCGTCATATTTAGGAGCATCGACTTCTCGTTGCATTTCGAGATAAATGTCCTGCCCGTACTCTTCATCAAGGGATTCAAGTATTTCGATTTCAGCCCAGAGAGAACTCGCTGTTTTATACGCTTCCAGTATTTCGCTCAAATTGTCATAGTCAGGCTTCAAGACATCCTCGATTTGAGCCATGAGGCCATCTCGCTGCTCCTCTAATTCAGCAAGCCTGCTAAGCTCAGCTTCAAAATCACGATGCGTTTCGCTCAAAACCGATCCAAGATCCCGCAACTGAGCGGCGACCTTTGCCTTCTCGGCTTTGCAGGCCTCTTCGTACGAATCGCATTCTTCAGCAGGAATCTCGCCGTCGCAGAATGGGCACCTTTCGGCGTTATCTCCTAGCCGCTTGTCGCCATCTATGATGAAATCCAGTCTATTCATGTCCGATTCGTATTGCTACTTCAGTTGGCCGTAGCGCTCTTCCAAAGAACCGAGTTGGCTGATCCGGGATTGGGCTTGCACGATGCCCGTGAATATCGATTCCGCCTCCCGCTTGGCGCTGCTGAGCTTTTCGGAGGCGCCGGCAAGTTCTCGAGCCAAAGCCTTCTCGTCGATTGGCTCGGCTGGGAGAGCGTCCAGTTGCGACCGAATCTCTTTGATCCTCATCGAAAGAGGCGCTCTTCTTTGGGCGATGTAGGATCGAACGGCTTCCGATTTCGCCAACACTATCTTCTTGTCTTCGACCTGCAATTCCTCTAATCCGCCCTCGTAGGCTAGGTACGCCAAGGTGTTTAGGTTCAGGGTAATGCTGCCATATCCGGGGTTGTCGATAATTGTTCTCTCGCTAAAGATGTGGTCTTCCTTTAGGCAGAACTGATGGAAGAAGACTCGCCAAGATAGGGCGGCGCTTTTTCCGGCCTGGCTGCTGATTATTTTCACCTCGTCTTCAATGCCGATCAATCTGAGGAGCAGGTTCTTGAAGTCGATTCTTTCGGATTTCTTTCCGCCACTTTTGACGCTGTAGTTTCCCGACGGCATCACGTCGCTGTTCGAGATAACGACGACCTTGCTCGCGGCCTTCTCGTTGCCGTCGTCGTCGCATTCCACCGAGCGAACGATCGACACTTCGTGTCCGCAGTCATCCCTTAGCTTCATCTGGAAATCGCTATAGCCGGTTTTATTTGGATTAGCGGGACACCCATCGCCTCCGAACAGATAGTCGATAATCTTCACGATCATTGTCTTTCCCGTATTGGAGGGCCCGTACACGATGTTGACTCCCTGCCGGAATCGAATGGCGGATGTGCGTACGTCTCGCCCGGATGCTGTTATTTCGCTGATGTAGTAGCTGCCCATAGGCCATCATCCCCCAATCGCGTCTTTCCGATTTTCAACATGCGCGAAAATCGATTCGATCCCGTTCGCCCGAACGTAGTCGAATGCGCTCGTAACCGTGTCGCTGTATTCTTCGGCATATTCCGCATCGATCGAGCAAGCGAACGCCTGCCCTTTTGAGGAAAGCCGATACAAGAACCCCTCTTCGCTCGCAAAAGGAAGAACGTAGCCCTTCTTGACGAGTATCTTCAACCCTCTATCGACAAGCCCCTTTCTTGCGGCAAGCTCGCAATGCATGAATCGATTGTCCCCATTTGCGTTATGGTTTGAAAGCGAGAATGCTTTTCCGTAAGTCGCGAGGAAGTCGATTGCCTGAATAGACGTCACGTCCAAATCTTCAGGCACGACGCTTAGCAGCATCGCAAGCCTCAAGGCGGTTTCGAACGGCGTGTTGAAAACCCTATACGTCGTCATCGAGCCACCCCCTAATCCTCTCATCGTTAACGAGTATGTGGCACATCCCTTTCTTTTCAGAATTGCCTATCCAAGAGGTATCGCGGGTCGCGAAGCACTTGTCCGCGCTTATCTGAACCGATTGCTTCAAGGTGTGCCTGAGGCGGTCCATTCCCGAGCCGTACTCGCACTCATACGTATCGATAACGCCATCGTAAACCTCGTCTTCGAGTGCGCGGAACTGGTCGTCATCGGACTCATCATACGCATCACGAAGCCCGCGTCTCAACGCTTCGGCGGCATAGTAATCGGTTCTCTGCCTTTTGAAGTGCTTTTGATGATTCGGATAGGAATCGATATTCGATGGACCGATAGAACAGGTGCCTTCAATCTCTCCATAGACCCTCATCAGCGCATCAACATACGGCATTTCTTGAGGTGCTATGTCAGACGGGACAGGGGGTCTGGGCAAAGGTTTGTCCTTGCGAGAAGGCTCAGTTTTGCGCTTAGAAACGTCCTGAGGTGCACTGTTCACCCATGCGAGGGATTCGAGGAAGGCTTCGGCCAGGAACTTGGCGAGCGACTCGCTTTGCGCGAGATCGGACAGTTTTCTCTCCATGTCGCCCGAGCAGGCTGAGTAGTGAACGAGCGACAGGATGCGGGCTTGAAGCTTTTCAATCTTGCTGGGATTGAGGTTCGGGAGAACGTTTTCCGCAAAGGAGCTTTCAATAGTCAAGAGAACCTTAAGGTTCTCGCGAGCTTCCCTGATTTTCTGGGGGATGTCGATTTTGCCGTTTTTTATCTTGCTTGCATTGCTTGAATCGATATGGAAGGGATCGCCTTTTCGATTCAATGCTTCGGCTGGTATGGACACGAAGTCGAACAGCTTATTCATGAGCTCTTGATCGCTCACTTTGGCATTCCAGGCATCTTTGAGGGCGCAGTAATAGCTTGAGAAGGAAATTCCGTTCTCTTTTGGGAAGTCTACTTCTTTCCGGTCTCTTACCAAATTCTCACCAACTTTGCACCAAATCCGGCACAGCGACTTCGGTGCGCTTGATCCATAAACTAGTCCTCGTAATCGCGCTTAGTGCAGGTCATTACTTGATTAGCAATTTTAGCAAATTGTCAAGAGCTTTACTTGAACACCCATAGCGTACTCGTACTTATCTATGGGATTGGAGAAAGCGGATGGCTTAGCCGCAAGCGCGCATTGCCGAACACTCGCGAGGTTAGTTATGCCGTCATTGTATTCGCAAATGCGAACTGCGCAGTTCGCGACCTTATCAGGAAAGGCCGTGAACACCATGTCCAACGGAAGAAAGAAGAACATCAAGATCATCTCGTCCTCGCTCGACGACGAAGGCGCGCGCATGCTCGTCATCCCGCTGCTGCGCGAGCCGGTGCTGATGCAAGACGTGTACCAGCCCGATCAGGTGATGAAGCTGCTGCGTATCAGCAAGCCGCGCTTCTACGAGCTCACCGATCTTAAACAGCGCAACCCGCTGCCCACGCACAACTACGGCCCGGGCAAGCGCGGCACGATCATCTTGCGCGAGGAGCTCGTCGAATGGATCGCGTCCCTGCCCAAGGGCATCGGGAACGGCAAGCCCGGCGAGCTGCCCGAAGATTAGTCTTCACCAGCAAAACCCCAGAAAACCCGAACGACGTTTCGCCGCGTCATCACGGCGGCCCTAGCTGCTTCAATGCGTCCCAGCGATATCGCCCTTTGACCAAGCGGCTGCAACGGCGGCCAACCAGAACGAAAGGAAAGCAATGGAAAGCAAGAGACCCGAGCGGCTGCAGCAGGCAGGGCGTCCGGGCGCGGCGGAGCCTTCGGGCCACATGCCGCCCCTGTACACCGTGACCGAGGTCGCGGACTACCTGCATGTGAGCCGCTCGACAGTGTACCGCCTCATCGAGGACGGGAGCTTGCGCGGCACACGCATCGGGCAGGCGCTGCGCTTCACCCCGGACAACATCCGCGAGCTCATCGCGCTCGGCTCCGTCGACCGGGGCGCCTAACGCATGGGTGCAGCCCATGGCATCGAGAGCTCGTTCGTCGTCGTCCATGAGTTCATGGCGAAAGGCCTCGGCCTGAAGGGCAACGACCTCATCGTCTACGCGAGGATCTTCGGCTTCGCCAACGCCGGAAAGCCCTACTTCGAGAGCAAAGCCGGCTCGGCCGGCTTCTGCGGCATCAGCAAGCGAGCGGCGTTCTCCGTCGTCTCGCGGCTGAAGGCGCGCGGGCTCATCGAGGAGGTCGAGCCGTACGACGAGGCGAAGAGAATAGGCAGCCGGTGCTACATCCCGGCGAAAGAGTCCCTCTCCGCCCTCGGCATCACCTTCGCAACCGATGAAGAACCTGCATATGCGTCAGGCGACGCCGATGAAGAACCTGCACTACTGCCTTCTGTGACCAGTGAAGGTCCTTCATCCCCAAGGGCACCTCGCGATGAAGAACCTTCATCGGGGCCCCTGCAGAAGCTGCACCCGATAGCAAAGACAGACAACAGTTATTTCGAATAGAGAAGAGACCTATGGACGAGGAAAACGCTTTCAGGCTTTACACGAGGGAAGAAGCCGATGCGAGGGGCATAGGCTACGACCCCCAAGTTGAAATCCGCTGCCCGCATTGCGGCGAGCCGTACGAGCAGCAGGGCTTCATCGGGCGCGCGGGCCGAATCGCCTGGGTCACCCACAAGAAATGCCAATGCGAGGGCGCAGTCGCCGAGCGCGAACAGGCCCGACAGGCAGAAGCGGAGGCGAAGCGGATGGAATCCCAGCGCCGGCTCAAGCGCTGCGGGGTCCCGCGACGCTACATGTCCGCCCAGATCAGCGTGCCGGAGGCGGCAAGGTATGTCGTCGGGTTCGGCAGCGCCGGGGACAAGGGGCTCTACATCGTCGGCGGCGTGGGGACGGGAAAGACCTACGAGGCATGCGCGCTCGCGAAGTCCTTCTTCGAAGCGGGCTACACCGTGCGCGTGACGACGTCGCTTGCAATGCTCGACTCGGTGAGCCGAAGCTACGACGACCCGTCGACGGCAGGCATCTCCGTTTTCACCGGGGTCGACGTCCTCGTAATCGACGACCTGGGCAAAGAGAACGGCAACGCGCGGGCGCTCACGACGCTGTTTCAGATCATCAACTCTCGCTATGAGGACGGCAAGCCGACCATCTACACGTCGCAGTACGACCTGCAATCGCTCCAGCGCCGCATGTCGCGCCAGCACGAATCCGAGAGCGCCGAGGCCATCGTGTCTCGCATCTGCGAGACAAGCGCGATCGTCCAGCTCGGCGGGAAGGACCGCCGCCGGAGCGCGAAGGCGAAATAAGCCTTCCCCCGCAATACCCGAGCGAACCCTAAAGGGAGCTTCCCGCAGACAAAGCAAAGGCAATAGGCGTTATCTGGGCGAGCGGGCGGGGTCGGCTGGGCCAAACCAACCATCAGAAGAGCCGGACCCTTGCCCCGCCCGAGCAACCAAGTCCCACCGCGAGAGAAAGGCAGGCAGATGGGCACCACGATTCAGGACTTCGAGCCAAGATCCAAGCCCCTCGACGAGGAGACGCGCGAACGGCTCGTCTCTAAATGCCAGGAAAACGGCTGGCTCAAGGTCGGCGGCTACGACTGGCAGGACGACCCGTTTCTCGAGGAATATCCCTACGAGTTCATGCGCATCGACGACATCGACGCGCTACGCGAGCACTTCGAGCGGGGCAACTGGGCGATCCGCCAGGGCGTTGTGTTCGACGACCTGGCGTTCATCAACCAAGTGAACGGAGGCGACGAGTGGTGGACCCTCAAGCGCGACGGCGAAGAATGGGTGGCTTTCGAGTCGACGAGCTTCTCCTACGTCATCGAGGCGAAGGGCCGCGCCGCGTTCGAGACGCTTGTGCGCTCGATGCAGCTCGCAACGCCGGCGCAATGCAAGGCCCTCGACTACTACGACAAGGACGCGTCGGCCAAATGGGCCGCAGAGCGCAATCCGCGCACCCCGAGCTCGAACGCCCCCTCGCGCAGCGCGCCTCAGACGCCCGCGAAGCCGCATCCGCCCGAAACGGCCGCAGCCACGTACCGCGCCGCGAGGCCCAGGCCATCGACTAACGAAGAACAATCAGCAAACCAATCGCTGGGACAGCTTGTCCCAGCGAGGAATCCAGAGAAAGGAGCCAACCCATGGCAACGGATTTCGGAGACGAGAGCGGCGAGAAGCTGTTCGACTGGATGCTCAGGGTCGGCCAAGAGGCCGGCCAGGAAGCCCTCGCCAAAAGCGCCAAGGGCCTCGCCGAAGCCATCAGGAGCACGTGCGCCGGCATCGAGAAGAAAAGGTCGGGAGACGTCGCCGCGAAGACAGCAGAATGGGCGAAGCTCAGCATGCGCGAGTTCGAGGACCTTCCCGAATACGAAACATTGGCCGACATGATTTCCTCGCAGCTCAAGAAAGAGGGCGTCGAGCACGCCTTCACGAACGAGGGCGGAAAGCGCTTCCTCGTGTTCAAGGCGAACGAGGCGCCGTCGGTAGCCTGACCTGTGTCAAGTTTTCGGACACGGAAGCTCGAGGAATTACGCGGCCATGGGAAGCCCCTCTTCGGCCTGCTTGGTCCGCTCGAAGAACGAATCCATGACCTGCGCCGGCACCTGGTAGCCGATGGTGGAGTGGGGCCTTCTGCGGTTGTAGTCGGCCTCGATGAACTCGATCACCGCGTGCTTTGCGGCGTCGCGGGTCGGGAAGCGCCTGCGGTGGCACATCCCGTTCTTCAGCGTGGCGAAGAACGACTCGGCCACGGCGTTGTCGTGGCAGTTGCCGGTGCGACTGCAGGAAAGGCGCACGTCGTTGGCCCGCGCCCACTCGGCCAAGGTCCTGCTGGCGTATTGGGCGCCTCTGTCGGAATGGAAAATGGCGTTTCCGGCCACGTAGCCGCGCGACTTGGCCGACTCGAGCGCCGCCACCGCGATGTCGGCGGTCATCCGGCCCGAGAGCGACCAGCCGACCACCATGCGCGCGCAGAGGTCGATCGCCGTGGCCGGGTGCAGCCACCCCTCGCCGGCACGAAGGTATGTGATGTCGCCCACGAGCCTATAGGTGGGAACGGGACTCGTGAAGTCGCGGCGCACCAGGTCGGGGCGGGGCTTGGCCCTGGGGTCGGGGACCGCGGTCCTTTTCCTTGCGTTGGGCGTGCAGCCGCGTATCCCCGGCTCGCGCATCAATTTCAGGACTCGGTAGCGCGTCAAGCGGGAGAATTCCGGCGGCAGCATCGCGTGCACGACCCGAACCCGAAGCGCCCGTCGGATTCCAGCCGCACGCTCATCACCGCGTCGCGCTCGGCGGACCAGCCGTCTTCCGGGCGGCCGTTCGCGAGCCACGAGCAGGAGCCCGACCGGCTTGCGCCGAGAATGCGGGCCATCAGGGAGACGGGGAATCCGGCCTTCTCCTCCGGCATGAGGCGGCAGCGCGCGGCTACCCCTGCTCTCTGGCGAAGAAGGCCGCGGCTTTTTTTCAGGAACGCGTTCTCCATCTCGAGCTCGCGTATGCGCTTGCGCGCCTCGCGCAGCTCGCGGTCCTCGGCCTTCGGGCTGGGCTGGCCGGAAAGCTCCGCCTGCGCTTTATCGCCCATTGGTTGACCGTCTTGGAATTGAGGCCCAGTTCCCTGCAGCATTCCGAGATCGGCCTTCCCGTCGAGATCACGTAGTCGGCGGTCTCGCGCCTGAACTCGTCGGCGTGCTTGGCGGCTGGGTTGGCCATGTTCGCCTTCCTTTCGTCGTCGTTGCGTTGCATTCTAATTGGATTGGCTATACTAAGCTGGACAGTTTCGTGAGGGCCGGAAGAGCCAGGAAGCCCATGGCGGACCCGAAGCACCCCAGGCATTTCACTGACGAATTCAAGCGGCAGATAGTCGAGCTCGTAAACGCGGGGAAGCCCAAGGCGGACGTGATGCACGAGCACGACCTGCCGAAGAGCGCCGTCGACAGATGGGTCAAGTCAATCAACGCCACGGGATCGCCACACGCCGCCGACAACCGCACGCCCGAGCAGAGCCGGGTGATCGAGCTAGAGCGCGAGAACCGCAGGCTGCGCATGGAGGTCGACGCTTTAAAGCAGGCGGCGCCGATATTCGCACGAAAGTGACGGCGATGGCGGCCAACGCCAACCGCTGCCCGGTATCGGCGCGATGCGAGGTCCTCGACGTTGCGCGCCCGGCCTGCTACTCCATGCGGTCGCGTCGGGCGGGCCCCGCGCCGCCCGACCCCGTCGAGCCCGCCGCGCTGGCGGCGCACGAGGCCAGCCGCGAGCGCTACGGGGCCCGCAAGATCAAGTCGGCGCTCTCCCGGGACGGCATAACCGCCAGCCGCAGGCGCATCTGCAGGATAATGCGGAAGAACGGCCTGAACAGCGCATATGACCGCAAGAGGTTCAAATGCCATGTTCGGCAGGCCCAACGAGGTCGACCCGCCGAACATGGTCGCCGGGGAGTTCGGCGGGCGCGCGGCGCGCGCCCACGTGTGCAGCGACCTGACCTACGTGCGCGTCGGCGGCGGCTGGAACTACGTCTGCCTGCTCGTCGACCTGAGCAACCGCGAGATCATCGGCCCTCACCAGGACCGCGCAAGGACGCCGCCCTGGTGAGGGCCGCCCTCGCGACGCTGGAGCTCCCGATATCCGACATCGAGGTGTTCCATACGGACCGCGGCAGCGAGTTCGACAACGCGAAGATCGACGAGATTCTCGACATCTTCGGCATCGAGCGGTCGCTGTCAAGGAAGGGGTGCCCGTACGACAACGCGGTCGACGAGTCGACCAACAAGATACTGAAGGCCGAGCTCGACTACCGCGAGACGTTCGGCACGACGCGCGAGCTGCAGGTCAAGCTGGCGGACTACGTGCATTGGTACAACATCTTCAGGATGCGTTCGACGCTGGGCACATGAGCCCAGTTGAGTTCAGGAATGCAGGATTGGTCCTCCCGAGATCGTCCAAAAAGATGTAGCCAATCCAGCGTAGGTACGCTGGGCGTGCGAAGCCTAAAGTCTGCCGGTCGTTCCTCCGAGTCCCATTCTGCACGGAGCAAGACAGGCGCTATAACCAAAAAGGCTACCGCCCCAAAGCCGAGCGATTGCTTTATTTCTGCTCACCACGTTTCGCCGACAGGACCTAACCGTCTATCAGAACACGCTAAGCCAAAGAAGCATTTCTCGGATGATGGTCTCTCTTTAATCGGGGTTGGCACGCATATGGCACATAAAAAGCTTGGCGAGGGAGTCATCGTTTCCAAGAATGACAAATACCTTATCGTGAGTCTCGACGGGAAAGATTGAAAGTTCGCATGGCCCAGCGCTTTTGAAGACGGCTTCTTGGAGCTGATGCAACGTTTGCCGCATGGGGCGTGGTGCTTCTTGCCATGGGCGCGCAGATGGCAATGCAAGCCGTTTGTTTGAAACTGAGTCAGGGGCAGAACATCGCGTGATTGTGGGAAGCAATGGATGTTCATCATAAATCTGCGCGTGACTATTGGCTTGACCGCGAGCAACCTATAGAATAGAAATTCGTGTAATTTCGTGTTATTTTTGGTAATTTATAGGAAGCGGTTCTTAGCATGCAGGACAAACTAGCGCGCATGGATGATGTCGCTGCCTATTTCAACGTTACCTCCGAGACAATCCGCAATTGGATCAAGACCCGCGATTTCCCTGCGGCCAAGATTGGCCGACAGTGGAGATTTGACTGGGATGAGGTCAAGGACTGGCAGAATGGCGCAACTGCTCGTGCACGCGTTAAATCATCTTATAAAGACTATGTATCCGCCGTTTCTGCCCTTAATGGAAACCGTGAATTCAGGGCGGAAATCAACCGTGGCGGCGTTCGTTTGATCAACGGCGATTGCTTAGTTTCAATGGAGGGGATTGCCGACGGAAGCGTCGACCTGCTTCTCACCGACCCGCCCTATAATCTTGGACTTTTCATGCAAGAGCGCGCAACGAACCTTAAGCGTATGCGCGAGAATTACTTTGGGGCTGCTGGCTGGGACAACCTAAGCGCCGACGACTGGGCGGAGTCGATGGACGACTTTTTTGGCGAAGCCGCCCGCGTCGTCCGCAAGGGCGGAGCGCTTATCGTCTTCATGGCCGTGATTAAGCTGGAAACACTTATCGGCTTGGCGCAAAAGCATGGTTTCTATTACAAGACCACTGGGGCTTGGCACAAGTTGAATCCCATGCCGCGCAACATGAATCTTCATTTCATCAATTCGACTGAGTCGTGGGTTTATTTCATCAACGGCGCCAAAACAGGCACGTTCAACAACGATGGTAAAGCGCTTCACGACTTCTTCGAGTCTTCAGTCACCCCTAAAAGCGAGAAGGAGTTTGGGAAGCATCCAACCCAAAAACCTGTCGAGTTGATGGACTACTTCGTTCAGGCACTCACCGATGCTGGCGATGTTGTCCTTGATCCCTTTATGGGAAGCGGTAGCTCCGGCGTATCCGCAAAGGGGCTTGGACGAAAGTTCATCGGCATAGAGCTTGATGAGAACTACTTTGATATCGCTATGCAGCGCATGGGAGTTAGCTACTAAATGAAACCGACCGTAATCGATTTGTTCGCAGGTGTAGGAGGGCTTTCTCTCGGCTTTGAGATGGCCGGGTTCGAAGTGGCCCTGGCAAACGAGTTCGACCCTTCAATCGCCGAAGCGTATAAGAAGAACCGTCCAGGCACCAAGATGATAGTTGAGGACATTACGAAGCTCCCTGTGGACGAGACCTTCGGGCCTTACGAGGGCAAGGTCACCGCCGTCATCGGAGGACCTCCTTGCCAAGGCTTTTCACAGAAAGGCAGCCGTAAAAGCATCAACGATCCGCGCAACTTCCTTTTTCGTTACTACTTCGAAGTTGTGAAACGAGTAAAACCAAAGTACTTCGTAATTGAGAATGTCCCAAACCTTCTTACGACCGAAGGAGGCTACTTCAAGGACGAGATAGTCGAGCTGTTCAGCGGTATCGGTTATGTCGTTAGCTGTGGCGTCTTGTGCGCCGCGGACTTTGGCGTGCCGCAGGATAGACATCGCACATGCATCCTGGGAAAGCTTGGAGCGACTGGGCCTATTTCTCTTCCAAAGCCAAACGGCGTCCATACCACCGTATGGGATGCCATAAGTGATTTGAGCTATCTTGAATCGGGCGAGGGAACCGAGGAGCAAGGATACAGGAACGCACCCCAGAGCAACTATCAGCGTATGCTTCGCGCCGGTTCCGATGAGCTGTGCAATCACATTGCGACACGACACAGCAAGATTACGCTTGAGAGGCTGGAGATGATTGCGCCCGAATGCGGCAAAGAGATGCTGCCCGAAGAGCATCACACGAAGTCTATCTACAGCGGTACCTGGTGTCGAATGAAGAAGGATGGCATCGCTAAGACAATAACAACGCGATATGATACGCCCTCTTCTGGAGAGTTCACCCATCCGTACCTCAATCGGGCAATTACTACGCGGGAGGCGGCGAGGATTCAGTCTTTTCCCGACACCTTCCGCTTTTATGGAAGCAAGTCCTCGCAGATGAAGCAGGTCGGCAATGCGGTCCCCCCGCTGCTTGGCAAGGCAATTGCCGAGCGTATATTAGACGACATGAAGAATGGATAGAAGGTCTAAACGATGGCTACACCATTTCCCTTCGCCGAACCGCCCGCGCTCGACGCCAGGCTCGTAACTAAAACCTCCCTGCCGAAACCTAGGGCAGCTATTGCCCTCTTGCTCTTGCTCTGGTTTCAAAACGGGAAACCTGGCTCCATTGTTTACGGACGGCCAAGTGGCGCAGCTTCGGATGGCGGCATCATCGATGATGGTGTAATCAATGCAGTTCAAAACTATGCGGCTAGCCACAATCAATTCCTAATCGCGGATGAGATTGCGGCTTTTCTTGAAGGTAACCCGCTTCTTGGGAGCCAGATGGAATCGCTCAATTCAGCGTTTGAGCTCGTTTGGCGGCTTGGAACGTTTAGCTTTACCGACCAGACATTAGGCCGCACCGCAGAACGAACAGGCGGTATCAGGTATCAGAAACAGGTTCGTTATAGTGCGAACCTTGATCTGGTCAATATACTCTCTGAGCCCAATCCGGACTCTTTTGCTAGCCTGCTGCTCAATTGGATTGGCGCGTCAACAACTTGCGATAGGGATCTTGAATCTCAGCTGATTCGAATGCTTGCGGTTTTCGCGAGCGGTGCCCTCTTTAAAACAAGCAAGGGTGAAGAAGGCACAGTGTTCACGATTACAGGTGTCTACGACGCACTTCTTCACGGAAATGAGACCGTTGATATCGTTGATCCCGAAGAAGAAGCCCAAGGTACGACTCGGATTCTCAAGCCCGCCATTAGCTCTGGGCTGTTCCCGGATTTGACCATAAAGGGCAATGCGGCGAAATTTGTCGAAGAAAAAGACGGGGCCTTACTCGCGTCCTACGCCGAGCGCATGCACGTTAGCGACGAAGTTTCTGCTATCAAGTTGAATAATGCGAAAAGGAGCATCGTGAAGAACAAAGTGACCCTCTCTCCCGTGGACGAACCTCGCAACCTAATATTCTTCGGCGCACCTGGCACTGGCAAGTCCTATCAGCTGAACCAATTGGCCAAGGAGTCTTTCGCCAAAGAGAACATCTCGCGCGTTACCTTCTATCCCGACTATACGTATTCCCAGTTTGTCGGTTGCTATAAACCCTGCACAAACGATGATGGCGATATAACGTATGGCTACGCTGCTGGACCTTTCCTTGACACCTACCTAAACGCCTGCATGCACCCTTATGACCAGTACCTCCTCATCATCGAGGAGATTAACCGCGCCAACCCTGCGGCGGTCTTCGGCGATGTCTTCCAGCTCCTGGATCGAAACGCGGGCGGATGGAGCGAGTACAGTGTTGCCGTGCCAGATGATATGAAGAATCATATCGCGAGACGCCTTAGATCCCTAAACAAGAAAGAGCGTAATTCCATCGAAGCCTACTACGACCCCGACATAGATTTTGATGAATTCAGTAGTTCCGCAAAGAACGATTTGGCGTTGCCCCCCAATATGTTCATCTGGGCAACTATGAACAGCGCCGACCAGGGCGTGTATCCCATGGATACGGCCTTTAAGCGTCGCTGGGACTTCCGCTACATCGGGATCGATGACGGCGAGGACTCCGAGGTGGCCATCGAAGACGAAAAGAAGCGCCTGAGTGACGTTGTCGTCAGCTGGGGTGCGGAAAGCAAATTCAAGGCAAACTGGAATGCCCTACGTAAGGCAATTAACGGCTTCCTTTCAAATGACGCTAAGCTCAATGAAGACAAGCTTCTCGGTCCCTTCTTCGTGAATCCCTCTTCCCTTACCGATGCGCGTTTCGGTGCTGCATTCAAGAACAAGGTATTGCTTTACCTTTATGAGGATGCCTGCAAGACAAAGCACTCGAAGGTGTTTGCTGGCGATTTGAACTCCTATTCTGCGGTTTGCGAAGCATTCGATGAGCGCGGAACCGACATCTTCATTAACGGGTTCAAGACGCATTACAAAAAAGGGGCTATCACGCCCAGCGAAGACAACGCTTCTCCTGAGGAGTAGCGACATGCGTCAGGCCTATGTGCGTGAACTGAAGCCGTACTCCGTCGACGGGCTCGCCGGCGAGTTCGGCATGGACACCGGGAGAACGTTGCATACAGTAGAGGAGCTGATGGCCCGCGGCATTGTGCGCTATCGCACCGACAAGTCCGCCGACGGCGTAGATGCCTCCGACGAGGAGGGCGCCAAAGATGACGAGCGTTATCAGTTCAGCTTCGTTGGCATAGCCATGATCGGCGGCCTGACGATTGTCGCATATCCGAAGTACTTTCGGGAGGGAGTGCCGTCGATCGATGAATTGAAACGGGTTATGCGCGTCCTCAAGCGCGATGCCGGCAGGGCAAGCGTGGCAACCCTGACCGACAAGGGAGAGCAAACCGACGACAAGCTGCCGGTAATGCTAGCGCTGTTGGAACTTTACGCCGAATACGGCGTTTATTCGAACTTCGTCGAGGGGCGCGAGCTAAACGGTGCGGGCACGATCGACTGGAACAGAACAATCAGCAATCATCTTCCCATCCTTGCCGATGGGCGCCCGGTCTACGTCGAGTACGAGACGCGCAAGACGCTGCGCAACGAGTCCGATTTCATCACCCGGCTGCACCGGGCGGTGCTGACCGAGTGCTCGAAGCAACTCTTCGGCGCTCATGTCGGCGACCTGCTCTCACTCGACGAGGTTGAGCTTTCCGACGAGGAAGTCGATGAGTTCGGAGATGCCGAGGCGTTGAATTGGCGCTTGGAGCGCGAACGCGGGTCGCAGTTCGTCGACTGGAAGATCGCCGTACTCGACCTACTATGGCGTTACCTGCTGAATCGCGAGAGTTCGGCCGAGCGAGACGAAATCCGCGCCCTGGGTACCACGAGCTTCTTCCATCTGTGGGAGGAAGCCTGCAAGACTGCATTCGGCGACGCCCTGAGCACGAAGCTCGGCAAGTTGGGCTTCCCGCTCAAGGGCGAATGGGTTGAGCGCAAGCGCGATACCTTGCTGGGCATTATCGAATCCCCGAAGTGGGAGCGTCGCCGGAGCGACGATTACGTTGAGTGCGACCCCGTAGCCACACTGGTCCCCGATACCGTGACGTTTGCCACCGACGACGACGGTCGCCGTGCTTTCTGCATCTACGACGCCAAGTACTACGTCCCCAGCGTTGACGGCAAGATGAAAAGACAACCAGGCCTTGAGTCGGTGACGAAGCAATTCCTCTACCAGTCGGCGTACGAGGACTTCGTGCTTGACCATGGTTTCGATTACGTGGTCAATGCATTCCTGGTGCCGACCGCGAGCGACAGGCTGCAAGAGCTGGCGAGGGTTTCGTTCCCGGGGGCTATTGACGAAGTCGAGCCGCCGTTCAGTAACTACATCCATATGTGGGCGCTGCCGGCCGGTGAAGTGTTTGATGCTTACTTGCGGGACGAGAGAATTGACGATGGGCTTATGAGGGCGATTTGGGAGAACGGAAAATAATTGACCGGGCTAAAAGACGATTTCGATTTCAATACGCTTGATCCCGACAGATGGGAAAACCTCTGTTTCGCGCTCGCCCACGCCAAGAATCCCCTCGTTCGCACGGTTAACGGACATGGCGGAGATGAGGGAATCGACGCCTACGTGGGTCCGTTCAAAGCGCCTGCCGTAATCTACCAGTTCAAATTCTTTAAGGGCTCGCTCGGTAAGTCTCAGGTCAGGCAAGTTAAAGACTCCCTTGATGTTGCCCTCGTCAAGAGGCGTGGCTTCAAGTGGATTCTGATGTGCTCGAAGGACCCGACGCCCGAAGCCATGAGGGCGCTAGATGCATTAAAAGACGAGTATTCAGACATGGACATCGAATACCACTTCGCTGCTGAAATAGCGGCCATGCTCATCGATTGTCCCAAAGTACGCAAGGAGTTTTATCCGAACGTACAGGATCAGCTCGAAGCGATTTCGCTGCAAGCTGGCAACAAGCCGATTGACATGATTCGCAACGGGGCGAAACGTCTTAATGATGTCGTTTGCGATGACAGGCTTCAAACAACCGTCATTACCAACGGCAACACTACAACCATGGTCTACACCGCTAAGCCTGGCATAACCGAGGAGATACCCTTATTCAGCGTAAAGGTAAAGAGCGAGACAGGGTTCGCCGCATTTAAGGCGCTGCAACGCGAAGGAAAACCATTCACGCTTTCGCCTGACGACATCGAATTCGAACCGCTAATCTCCCTTCCTGACGAAGAGGGCGAATGTGTTTCCGTTTCCGCGTTTTCAACACCCGACGAGAATCCCAGTACCCTACTTCTCTATGCGGGTGATGCCAGCACCAACGCACCCTCTCTCTATGTTACTCTAAGAACAATAAGACTTGGAACTGAACTGGGCGTAAGGTCAAATACCGGCCAGGATGGATGTCCTATTGAAATCGAGCTCGAATATCCTGTCGCCGTTGAAAGCGGAAACGCTATGGGCTCGACTTATCGCATTAACCTTACGCCAAAATACGAAGGGCGCACGGTCAAGACTGCCCTGAAGGGGGCGCGGTTTCTTGCGGCGCTTGCAAAGAGCAAACGGATCGGTCTTTGCAGCCCCTACGGCGATCCGGAAGATACTTCATACTGCACGTTGGCAGGCCTTGACGTTGGCGATACGTGGGAGAGACAAGTTGTCTTCTTTGAAGCATTGCTACGGGTCTGCCAGTTCTTTGGCATAGACCCAGTTTTAGACAGCTCCTACCAAGCTGAAGATCTCTTTAATGGACTTGCTTACTTCACCAAGAAGCTTGATATGAAGGATTGCAGCTGGCCGGGCACGCTTTCCTTCACGTTGATTGATTGCAAGAAGAACACCCTGCATTCACCTGACGAGGATTGTACCTTCATAATCGACGAGACCCCATTCATCGACATATGCGGCATCCATTGCGAAGCACAAGTCCGCTATGTATCGAAGGGAAAGCTGAAAAGCAGGGAGAAGGCTGGTGGCCTTGCCTGCGACATCGTAGGCGAGCACACCATCTATATGGATAGAGTGCTCCCCGAATAGTCCTCGTAGTATTCGACCCTTTGTAACGCGTCCGTACCCTAAAACTGGAAGGTTTTGGATACGGGCGTCGCGGAGTACCACGTGACGCCGGCCGAGTTCGAGGAGACCAATTAGCCGAACGATGAAGGCCGCCCAAGGGCGGCGTAGAAGGCGTCAACGGAATCGGTAGCAGATTCAGATTCACAACAGCAGCTCCATCCCGCCCCCCTCTTGCGCTCACCGCCAGCGCATGTTATATGGTTGGAGGTGGCTCATTGAGCTACCTCAAAGTGCCGGGGGAGTCCCCGGCTATTTTTTTATCCATTCCATCAGGAGTCCCCATTGGCCAAGGGCTCAGCATCTTCGTCGACGAGAGCGGACCGCGGCGGCAAGGCTCGCTGCCATCTTCTCACGCTCGTCTTCCACAACCAGGCAGACAGCATCGCCTAAGCGGTCACGGGCTATGAGGCCAAGCTTGCCAGGACCGCCCCCTGGCATCACGTTCCACTCCGAGCCCCTCATGAACGGGCGCAAGGACCACGAGTTTCTTAGCATCGAGCAGCGCAAGGCCATGCTCGCCTATTTCTCCTCGTTCGTCCGCAAACTTCCCATTTCCTATATCACGTTCGTCTACCGCCGCAGCCAGTTCGAAGACCCGGCAAGGCTAATGGAGCGCATGGGGCGCGACATCTCCTCCGCCATGGTTGAGCACTTGGACTTCTTCCAGTCCTTCGACGATGTGAAGGTCTATTACGACAACGGTCAGGACATCGTCAAACAAGCGCTCGACCGCTCAGTGGGCAAGGCCCTCTCAAAAGGGGTCGTCCGACGCCGCAAAACCTCGATGACCGACTACCGCCTCGAGCAAGTGGCGGATTACCTCTGCACCATCGAACTCGCTTTGGTCAAATACGAGGCAAAGGAGGACGGTGAGACGTACAACAAGTTCTTCGGCGGTATCGGCTCTTTCAAGAGGAACTGGCTCAAGCAAGCCCGCGGCAAGCGGATATAGGAGGTTCCGCAACCTCACAAGGAAGCAACCGCCTCTCCTTCGGCGAGGAGGCAGACTGCCGGCGAGAAACCCCAGGTGACGAACTTCGGGCGGCGAAAGCTGAAGTGCAAGCAAGACAATCGCCGCAACAGTCTCAATCGACAGCAGCCAAATCCCAGAGCGCCCCGGAGCACGCCCCTAGAGAAGTGCCCATCACTTCCTAGATATCGCGCTCCCAACGCCAATCGGCGCCAGCCTCGTTCGCTGCAATTTCGAAGTTGCACCTCACGATGCCCTCGTCAATCACATTGAGCCCGCTTTGCGGCGCATCAATGCGCACGGTTTTCCCGTCGGAAAGCAGCGTGATCTTGAAATTCTGATTATTCATCGCCGTAGGTGCCAGCTGCGCGGCTTCCATAGCCGCCGCAAACCACGCCGGCGCCTTCGCGCATTCGACGGAAGAAAGCGCCTCGACGCTCTTCGTCTTCCGTGAAAAGCCTTGCGTTTTCCCGTGGCCCACCGCAATGATCAGGCGAATTTTCTTCCCCGGCGCCACAACGGCGCGCGATTTCTTGCGCGAGCACAGCGCGCACCAGCACGTATTGAACCCCATATCTTGCGCGGCAAGCACGATTTTCTGGCCCCAATAGCCAATGGCCTCGTCGGCGGCCACGCCGCACGCCTTCCCGTCATCAACCACAAATGCGACATGCGTGCGGCACCCGCGAATCAAACCGAAACGCGCGATCACGTTGAAAACCTCGGGATTGTCGCCCACAAGTTGAATGTCGAGGCCGCTTTCGCGCGCGCATTCCTCCACCACGGCACCAAGCGCGTCGAACTCGGCCTGACCAAGAGGCCCTCCGTCATATTCACGCACGGAATGGCGCTCTCGAATCGTCTCAACGGTAATCATGCGCCTGCTCCCTTTCGCCGCGCCGCTTCATTGAGCCCATTCTACGCAACTACGCACAGGGAAGCGCCCCGTTCGATCATTTCATCGAAATCGACTTCGTGGGGCACGCGCGAACGCATTCGCCACAACGCGCGAGCGTTTCACGACACAGGTCAGCAAACCCGCCATTCGGAAACACTCAATCAAACCGCTGGACGCCACCAACCTGAAACGATACTCTTGCCAAACCAGGCGCCTAGCGATCGAGCCCCAACGCCTCAGCCCACGTCTCTTCCTTAAAACCGGGAATCACAAAATCGTCACCCACGAGCAGCGGACGCTTCACGAGCATGCCATCGGTCGCGAGCACATCGAAGCATTCGGCGTCGGTCATGCCGGCGTCGAGCTTCGCCTTAATGCCAAGCTCGCGATATTTCATGCCGGACGTGTTGAAGAGGCGCCGCAACGGCAACCCCGAACGCCCGTGCCATTCCGCGAGCTCGGCCGCCATGGGGTTTTCGGTCGTGATATCGCGATCAACATATTCCACGCCATGTTCATCAAGCCACTTCTTGGCCTTTTTGCAGGTGGAACATTTCGGATATTCCAAAAACAGCACACTCATGAACAGCCCTTTCTCGAACTCGAACACATACACCGCAGCCTCCGTGCGCTGGGCGCAAACCGACGAACCACGCACGCAACACAAGCCTGCGCTCAGGAGAATCATCAACCCACGCCAAACGGTGGGCCTGGCCTACGGCAAACACGCAACAAACCGTTGGTCCGCCGAAAGCGCCGCCAATATCCTAGCCGCCCACGGCAACACGCCAACCGAATGCCGCGCCTGTCGCACCTTACGTGCGCTGGGCGCGCGGCCCGTGGGTCACATAGCAAATCGCAGCAGCGAGCGCGTCGGCAGCATGGTCGGGATGAGGCACGTCATCCAGGCCCAAAATCTGCTTCACCATGTACTGAACCTGGTCTTTTTCAGCGGTGCCCTCGCCCACTACCGCGAGCTTGATCTGGCGCGGCGTGAATTCACCAACCATGAGCCCGCCCTGCGCGCACGCCACGAGCGCCGCGCCACGAGCCTGCCCCGTGGAAAACGCCGCCGTGATGTTTTGCCCGAACCACACGGTTTCAATACCGACGCATGTAGGCTTAAAGCGATCAACCACCGCCCCTATTTGCTGCGCGATTTTCAGCAAGCGCTGCGAAAGCTCCATGGAAGCGGGCGTTGACACACAGCCGTACGCAAGGCATCGAAGCCGCGACCCATCCTGTTCCACAATGCCCCAGCCGGTATTCGCCAGGCCGGGGTCGATGCCCAATATGATTCGATGGTCGCCTCGCACGCCCGCCCTTTCGTTTTCCAAAAACAATGCCTTGGATTCTAACGCAGTTGCCGCCCATGCAGTTGATGCCGCGAAAGCAAAACCATTTCAACTTGAACGCCCACATGTCGAACGAAGCGGATCGCAAGCATGTCGAATTAACGCGGGGCTCTACAAATTGCGCCAACGCAGAAGAATGCTGCCAGCACGATTCGCCTCCCAGCAGCTTTCCGTATGATATTTTGCTATCTTGCTAACTATCTACCAAGATAGCAATAGGCAAACCAGTCGTTTCATCTGCGATAACGAGTGAAAGGTGCCGTCCAAAATTGCTAGTATCGAGCGACAGTGCTCGCGAATAACCGCACAGAAAACCCATCGCCCACGCCTCGGTCGCACGCAAAAACTAGCTGACGAACGCCTGCGCTTCCAGCACAAACGCATGGGGCGTCGAAGCGGGTTCCCACTGCTCTGCGAGCAGCACGGGGCCATTCGCAGCACCGATCTTGCCCAATCCGAATTGAAAGCATTCGGAAAAATCGGCCGAGCGCACACGGTCGCACGAATATCGCCCAGCAGGAAGGCGCACAAGCGTCATTCCCTTCTCCAGCGCAACGCGCGTTGCGGCCTCGGCATCGAAGGGATAGCTCGGCAGCATCTCCACTTGCACGTATGCGATAAGCCCGTTTTCTTCCCCTAACGAAACGCCCAAGAATGGCTTGCCCAGCCCACGCGCAACCCCTTCCGTATACAGGGGGACAAGCCGCATGCCCGGCGCGGCTTCGTATATCGCGCTCGTCACCCGAGCATAGCGGCGCATATCGAAATCGCCGGCAAGCGGCGCGCACAGCAAAAGTCGCTCGGCAAATTCGCGCTCATAGCGCTTCTTCGATTGGAATCGTTGCGACTCGGCGATCTCGTCGGCATAGCGGTCGAGCTGCAGAAGCTGCGCCTCGGCGCGCCCGATGCGCTCCCTCGCCAGCTCGCGCCCCTTCTCGATAAGCTCGCTTTGCCCGTAGCCCAAAGCCGCGGTCGAAGCGATTTCCTTCAACGGAACACCCAGCTCAATGAAGGTAGTTACCATATCCAAATCGGAAATCTGGTTGATTGAGTAGTACCGATACCCCGATTCCTCATTCACGTAAGCTGGCTTAAGCGCACCGACGCGCTCGTAATACCGAAGTGATTTCACCGAAACGCCGCGCAGCTTCGCGAATTCGCCAATCGAAAGTAGCTCTTCTTTCATGCATCTCCCTTCTGCCACAAGAAGGCGCCTGACCGACTCTCCCATCATGGGATAGTCTAAGATGCGGACCTTCGGTTTTTCAAGATGCGGAATCGAGCCTTTGCATGTCGCCCCACCCCGCGAACCGTACGAAGGCCGGAAGAAGGCAAGCCCGCAAACATGGACACCTTGACCCGCTCACAAGCCACGTGATGACTCTTCACGCTAAGCATTCCCATAGGGCGAGAAGCCCAATCACCAGCTCACACAGCCCTGCTGGATGGCCGCCGCGAAAGCCCTAGGCTTCAAGTTCCAGGCAGGGCCATCAGGCGCATGCACGCGTCGTGCGCGTCGTAGACCCATGTGCCCCTGGAGCCTTACACCCCGAGCGCGTTCGCAAGTCGAATCGAGAACGCCGTTACCTGGCCTTTTTCGAGATAATTGGGCAATCCCGCCTCTCGAAGCGCCTGGCAATACGTCGTTTCGGGCGCAAGCTCGCTCAAACGCAGATACGTACCAACGGCCGCGGCATAGTCGCTGCGCGATTCCGCGAACAAATCGAGCGCGGCAAGCGCAGAAGTACCATACGCGGCGTAGTAAAACGGCGAGGTGAACAGGTGCGACGTCGAAAGCCATTCATTCTCGTCCGCCGGCCACGAGTACTTCTCGTACACCTCAGTCCAAATGGCATCGACCTTATCGACCGTCAAATCGGGCTCGCAATAGACGCGCGTCTCCGCTTCGTTTATGGCAAACCCCTCGCGCACCGCAACCAGCTTGTCGAACAGCACGTATTCTCGAAGCGTATCGCCATACCCAGGGCAAAGCACGTCGTAATGGTCATAGCACAGAAGCCCTAGGCCCTGCGACATAATTTCCTGCACATCGACAACGGTATTGGGCATAAACGAATTCGCGCGCACCCGATACATGTGGTTGAAGTGGCCGAATTCATGCACGATTGCCGCGCAGTCCGCCACTTCAGTATTGGGATTCACGAAAACGCAGCCATCGTTGTACGCCGCCATTTCCGCGGTATAGCTGTTGCGAACCTTAGCTTCCGACGCCGATATGTCATACAAGCTGTTATCGACAAGGTGGTCAAACGATTCCCCAAGCGCAGGCGAAACACGCGCCACGCATGCCCTCGCATTCGCCATAAGCGTCTCTTCGCTTTCGTCGAGAGCATCGAAGGCGCCATCGATATCGTCGCCCATAACGTCGGCCACGTAGTTCCGATACACCGGCACGAATTCCCTCGCAACCTCATCTTGCGCCGCCTCAATTTCGGCCATCGTGTAATCGCGCCCATATTCCGTAGCGAACACGTACTCGACGTAGTTCTCGTATCCCAAGCTTCGCGCCCAGGCATTGTTCGCATTGACGAGCTCAACATAGAGGCGTGTGAGCTCGGCGTCGCTCGCATCCCACGACACGAGCGCACTGTATTGGCTCGCAAGATTGTCGCGCTTCGCTCGCAGCGCAGCGCTTTCCGAAGACATCGTGCTCGAATTGTCCAGAACGCTCGAGAATCCCTCGCCGATATGAGCTCTGAAAGCCTCTCCGTGCTTCGATTCAAGCGCATCCATGAATGCCTGTGCGCACTCTTGGTAATGGCTGTCATACGCCGCCTGCTTTGCCACATACGCGCTCGCAGCAGCCTCGTCAAAGCCGGCGCACGCGCGATCGAAGTCGGCAAGCGCGCGATCGCTCGACAGGTCGGCGAAAAGGCGCTCGAGCTTGTCGTAGGCATTCAGAAGGGCCAACGCATCGTCGCCGCCCATCGCCGCCCGAAACTCTTGAAGTGCCGCGTTATATGCCACCTCGTCGAAGGAATCACGCGAACGGTCGGGCAAGGCCACGTTCAAATGCTCGACCTCGTTTCCATATTCGAATTCGACGGGCGCCGAGGAGCCTTCACCCGTTGCGTTGCCGCTCACTTCACCTCCACCGCTGCCGCCAGAGCCGCACGCCGAAAGCGCCAGCGCGCAGAGCGCCAGAATCAGAACCGCCGCAAACCAAAGGCGCGTGCGGGCGGCGCGAAACCAAGTTGCAGCTTTGCCTTCGAGGATTGCAGAGTACATTGCAGGCACCTCCCTTGGTGAAGCCTCAAACGTAACCATTTTCATCGTAAGGGGGAATGGCTAAAGCAGGAATCGCCTCGTGGCCAATTGAGAATGCCCGGGCACGACCACACGTCTGATTTTGAGTTATCTTATTTTGCACGTGCGAACGCATGGGATTACTCATGCTTGCTAGTAGGCTAGTTTGCTAATGAGTTATTCAGCTAGCTTGCTATTTGATTAGATTACTATCTAACTACCCTTATCCAGGCATATTGCTAAACCGCAGGGGAACGCTGCCAGCATAGAAGCCTGAAGGGCCGAAATACGCAACCGCGCGGGTGCATCTCATCTGTTGCGTTTCATGGGTTCATTTCGAAGGTTACGTTTCTTAGGATGCGTCTCTCGGCTTGACCCCACGGCTTGCACCCTCTGGGCGTTTGTCTCATGCGCTGATATCACAGGTCGCACCTCCCGGGCTTTCGTCTCACTGACTCATTACATGGGTCCATTGCATAGCTCGCGCCTCGAAAGCTGATAGGCCGCATTTCATGAAGAGCATGCACTTGCCCCAAAACGACCTTATGTCTACTTATAGAAATGCTTAATCCCGGCTGTCAACACCTGAGAACTCCCCTTTTCACGCTGCTTTCGTAGGAGCATAGAGAAATAGTATGTGGGGCAATAAACATCAGTTTTGCCTTACAGGAAGCATGAAAATATCATTGCAGAAACGAAGAGGGAACCGTCATCCCCGAACGAACAAGCCGCCCTTAAACTATTTAGTCCATGCCATCTAAGCGCGTCCCCTATTGGTCTCATTCGCGTACAAAATCGCATCATTCGTTTGAGTCTCTTTATTACTCTATCCAAGTGATCTAGCGCATTTTCTTAGAACTCTTCAAGAGCAAATCACCCTTACGCGAATGCTCTCAAGACCATGAAACCGAGCACCGCTCCGTTTCCCCAATAAGCGTTAAGGACCCTTCTTCCAGTCCGACAACACTGGAATGATTGATTCCATGTCCGCGTCTTCCTTTAGTAAATTTTGAACTATATCGAGATATCCGTAGCCCCCCCTGCAACTTATTTCATCAATCTGTTTCTTGCTTTTTCATAAGACAGAACGAACTTCCTTTATTCCAAGCCCGATTCGTCCCCCTCTCCTTTTCCCTCTACCACACTTGCGCATCAGGGAGCCTTGTTCCCTCTCGCCATTATTTGTTTCACGTGGTGGCGATACTGCTCGTTCGAGTTCGAAAACTCGTGTGAAATCTCAACTAAATTCTTATTTTATTATCCCTCCCCTTATTTTGTTCTGACGTAAACTATGTACGATTTTCTCTTACAAACGAGCTTTTTCTTGCGACTTGCTAATAAGCTTTCCGCCCTTCAGCACCACCAAGTTCCGCTCCTGATATAAAAGCGAAAGCCATCTAGCTCTTAACTCTCTACCCTTTTCGCCGATTATCGGCGACCCTCGGATGAGGATATAACGCTATACCGAAACCTAATCTCGTTCTTACGCTGTTTAGGTCTAAATTCGGTATCAATCACAGTTTTCTCGTGTATTCTTTACATAGTAAAGATCAACGTTATCCCTGCTCGTTAGACTGTTTAATATTTCGATATTTTCTGCCACTAAATTCAATTGCAGAGTTCGATGCTTTGCCTATTTTCTTCCTTATTCATATCTGGAAACTACTTCGCAGCTATCCCCTCACGCGCATTTTTCAGCTTTGATTATTCTGCGCACGCCTGGTAAGCGTTCTTAAGCGACGCAATTTGCTATCCACTAGCCACAGAGCACGTCCTTCTATTCGCCCCGAGATCTAATTGCTTTTTCAATATTCGTTAGCGCGGTCTAATTAATGGAGCCTGTTTTCACTTCGCTTTTTATTGCCCCCTTTTCTCTTCTCGTATGCGCCCCGATGACGAACCAAGCTTTTCTTTAGGGAGAATTGAGTGCAGGCTTTTCCACCTGATCTATTGGCTTTGGCCCATGCATGCATTAACCCTCGAAGCGCCTCTCGCCACTGCGAACAAAGAGGGATTTAACGGATGATTATTTTTCAATTGAATCCGATAATCAACCAGTTTCCTGGTCTCCTTACCTGACTTACTTCAGAAAGCTTTTGAATGTCTTGCCACCGCCCCCTCATATTTTTTCTTCGAGTCATTTCGAAATCATCAATGCCCCTTCTGGAACCATTGCTTTAACAAGCAACAAATAATGAGGCGTCGATTGCAAAACAAGAGAGCATCACAGCTCCGCCCCCTGAACTCTGAAAGAAAACGCCAAGAGTTCTTATGAGGAGCATGACCCCCAACGACCAATCGCTCATTCGCTTCGCGAATGCGGCCTCTCTATTTTCAACGCATTCGATATGCCGCGGTTTTCAAATCCCTGCCGCGATTCCAAATACCATCAATATGATTTCGAATTTCTCGAACAATCCCCTGTCAATAACAAGCTGGCAAACGATACGTCGCTATCTATGCGCCATTCAACCAGAAGGAAAGCAGAATGTAGTATTGCCGCTAAACAACGCACCTTAGGGAGCGAGCGAAAAGTCCATCGAATCTGTCCCTCAACGAGTCGCACCTCTCGACCTTGCTTGCATGCACCCGCGGCTCGTCATCACCCCGATTCGTCCTCAATACCAACACGGAAAGATGGCATGAGCTAAACCGACTTAAGAATCGAACGAAGAACCCCCCATAGCGCGAAAAGGGGCAGACATGACCAAAAAAGACCCCGTCTGAGACGCCTCCTGCGACAAGATATCCAATCAAAACGTGTACTTTACTATTTTTCTCAAAATAGGGTCTTATTTTCGCTCTCAAGGCCGATTTCGACCACGTGCGTACTTTCTCCTAGGTCCTCGTTCTTTTCTGGGAGAATGCTCTATGGCTACCCGACCCACAACATCGACTCCAACAGAAATGCGTCCTTCACTTAAAGATCACCATGGAAGCTTGGCTTTCCCACTTTTTTTGCACCAGCTTTTTAACGCGCCGCATCTTATGACGCGCCTTTGCCGCCTCCCCGCCGCTTCCTCGTGCGTTCCCTAGCCATCCCTGCCTCTTCTTAGTTGTTTTTTGACTTCTTATCATGGGGTCATCACTAAATTAAATATGATCAATATTTTGCTATTCTGCTATCTTCCTAGCTATCTAGCTATTCTTACCTCATATTTTGTCTGCTCATAAAGCACTTCATACGCTTAGTGGTAGACTTTCTTTGCATAACAATTCGCGTTCATCCAAAAGGAATGTTAGTAGCAGGCTACCTTGCTAGTTTGCTACTCTGATATCTCACTAACTCCAAATACCACTCTACGCAGCGGCTTAAGTTAAGGATTTTGATTAAAGCAAGACTTCAAACAGCCCCCAAATTCTTGAGAATCAAACCCACGCTCGATCGCATTTCGACCCGCAACAATCCTCATCCGCTCTGCATATGCCTTTGTTACACGTCGCTCCGCAGGCAACTGACCAAACAAATGCACTTCTTCAGAAATCAGGGACGGTCATACACTGCTCAGAAACGGGCGAAAGAGGGCGGGAAAGTGTTTCGTTCGACATTCCTCGTGAATGAAGAACCTCTCTCGTAAGCAGAGCAAGACATACGAGCGATTCTCTTACAGAGGCAGGAAGGAGGGGAGTGGTATCCCGCATTCTTAACCCCACAAGCGCATACCCTCGAATGACACTTCCAGCATAGGGTAGGGGAGTTGGCAAAACACGAGACATGCGCAGCGGAACAACCAGGTCCATTGCTCCGTTGCGCCAAAGCTCAGCCAATTCGTGTACATCACCCTAATAGCATGCTATTAGGGTAGCTTACTATTTTGCTATCTTTAGACTACACAAACATAGTTTTCGAATCCACTTGCGAACCGATTGGGCGAAACAGCAATACTATCAATCTAGCTAAATATTTCACTACTTCATTATTCTGATATGAGCCTATTTTTCTACTTAGCTAACTTGCTAGCTAAGTATCAGAGTAGCTAATAAGCAAGCTATCTCGTTAGTATGATATCGAGTTATTGGACTATTCTATTAGCTGAGTAGCTAGCTAGTCTAATCGCTTTTTAGCTTATTAGTTTCATATCTCGCTATTTTATTAGCTGACTATCTGATTAGCGGGATAGCTGCATATCTTGGGAGTTTCCTAACTATCTATTTTAGTAGTCTGTTATCTATTTAGTTTCCTATTTCGCTATTCTATTATCTAGCTAACTCCTTATCTTACTAACTAGCGACTCTTCTAGTTCGCTAGCTTGCGAGTTATCTACTTCGCTATCTGACTAGCTTTTTATCTCGATAGCTAGATATGCGGCTATTTAATTAACTAAATAGGGGGATATTTTGTTAGTACGATAAGGTGTTAGCTGAATATCGTGATAAAATGCTATTCAGATAGATTGATACGAATTTAGTAATCCCAGGTAGAAGGTAGAAATGGGCAAAACATACTCAGTGGCAAACCGAAAAGGTGGTTGCTCAAAAACGACAACAGTAGGCGCACTTGCATCTGGCTTGAATGAGCTTGGCTGCAAAGTCCTTGTTATAGACATGGACCCCCAAGGAAATATTTCTGATTGGGCTGGCTTTAACACCGATGGTCAAAACACTACCTACGAAGTAATCACGAACCGCTGCGAAGCTTCTGAGGCGATTTACGAAACAAAACATTACGATTTAATGCCTGCAGATAACGACTTGTTTGCATCGGAAACCGAGCTTGCTAACGCAATCGATCGTTATGAACATATGCGGGATGCTTTGAAATCGGTTAAAGATGATTACGATTTCATTCTTATCGATACGCCGCCAAATCTGTCGACGCTGTCAATCAATGCTTTCGTGGCATCCGATGGCGGTATCATTGTCACGACCGATACTGGTGCATTTTCAACAAAGGGCATGAACGATCTTGCTGAAACCCTTGCTATGGTGAGCAAAAAATTAAACCCTCAAGCAAAGGTAATTGGCATTCTGCTTACGCGTTTCAACCCACGCTTCAATGCAATGAAAGTCATGCGTGAAGTTACTGAGAAGTTCAGCGCATACTTCGAAGCGCCTGTTTATGACACCTTCATTCGACAATCGGTAGCCGTTATGGAATGCCAAATGGAATCGGTTGACCTCTTCGACGCACCGAAGCAATCGGCAGCCATTGCCGACTATCGCGCATTTGTCGCAGAATTCCTTCATAATGAAAGCGCCAAAGAGCAAGAGAGCGAGAAGTAAATGAGCAGGACCGGAACCGACCCCAACAAGATCCTGATGGGAGACCTGAAACCTGAACTGGCCGCAAAGGCTGACATGCTCTCGAGCAAATTTGCGCCAAAACCTAGACGCGCAGTAGAGACCGAGGAGCCAGCCGCACAGGCTCCTGCAAAGCAGGCCAAAGAGGCATCGGTCCCCGTTGCCAAGAAAAGAGCCAAACAGGAAAAGAAAGTCGAAGCAGCTCCCGTTGAAGAAGAGCTTACTCAAATGAACATTCGTATTCCTGTAAGCCTTAAGCGTGACATTGACAGGATCGTCTTCGAAAAGAAGTACGCAGGCGAAGATGTGAATATCAAGAGCCTTGTAAGCCAATGGATTCAGGAAAGCGTCAAGAAGGAACTGCGCAAGAATGGCTAGTCGCCTCCCGGTACGCGTCCCGCTCTATGGAGACGCGTACCAGTTCGTTCCCGCACGAACAACAATTCTCAATCCAGCGCTTAAGGGGGAAGCTACGCAGCTCTATCTTCTATGGGCCACAATAGGGGAGGGGAGTAATAAAGGCATACTTTCTGAAATAACGAATGACGAAACTATTCCTATTTTTGCATGGCTGAGTGACGATGAGCGTTTTCTTACAAGCGCATATCAACAAGACTACGAATTTATTGAATGTGTAAAAGAAATCGTGACGTTCAGCAACTTTCCCTCTGGGTCACAAATTGAGCTTGCAATAGCAAAGCCCCAGGTCACAAACGATGGACCTGGAATGGTTGCACGCTTTTCCATAACAGTTTAATAGCTAAATAGATTACTAGCCTGCTATCTACTTAATAGAATAGTTAGATAGCAGGCTAGTTTTATACATCAATAGCGAGCTAGTCTTAGAAAAAGCGAAGTATCCGTAGCAATAAACTATATAGAATGGTTGCCCGATCGCGTATCATCGACATTTGCCAAATCGCATGCAGCAACCCAATATTTCAAGACGGTAGGGTAGGAAATACCCGTAACCTTGGAAACAAAGTTCTTCGACGCACCAGGATTTTCAATCAAAACACTCGCAATTGCCGCCGTTTTCTCATCGCGAGATTTTTGAGAATATGCAGGACGAGCGACCTCCTCGAGGTGAGCGACACGCGTACGACCGTTACGCTTCTCCGGCTCGCCAAATGGATCAAAACCAAGAGTGCGAACTTCGGAATTCCTCGTCTGCCAGTTATCCTTCTTGTAGCCCATCAAAGCGTTATCGATATCTCGGCGGGTGAGGGGAGTGCCCATTTTCGCCCATGGGGTATTCAACAAGTCTAAATAATCGCGCTGCAATTCTTTACGCGTTTTAACAGGCTGAACCATCATGTACGCAACTCCAGCGAGCATATAAAGCGACAAATAACGCCTGCCCAAAGGTACTTTTGGCAGATTCTCATAAATTGTTTGGTACACGCCTCCCGTTTCGCCTGCAATCAAGGGGTGGGGGCGCGTCTTCCAACGGGATCGGACGGGACGCCTATTCCCAGATTCCTGTTTTTGTCCACGGCGGCGCACGCCCTTTTGAATAAGGATGCTCGCACCAGGAGCGTTCAACGAGGCAGCGGTATCGAACTCGGCCTGAGTCAAATTACCTTTCTCGTATAAATCGCGAATAAATACGAGCTGATCTTCACTTGCGGGCTTTTCTTCAAAGGCCTTCTGGCGAGCTTCAATCTCGTCGGCGATATCCTCGAACGACTTCCACCGCACATCATCTTCGCAAAGAACCAGTTCGGAATCATATGGCAAGCGATCGAAAGAAGCCAAAACATGAGAAAGCGAAAGCGGATTCACCGTTGAATGCTTGAAAACGCGGTCAACGGGACAAAAGCAGCGAACAACTTCACCGCGCTTCGTAAGCGACCCCGGAGCGCGAAACCCGTGATTAAGCGAGGTGCAATGCGTATCAAGCACGCAAGGAAGATCGAAGCAGATAAGGCCGTAATATGCATAGAGCGCATCGGCCAAAGCCTTGTATTTCGTACGTCGAGGGTTATGGATTCGGAACGTTTGCAA
>OLVX01000363.1_pt1 | contig 45936 bp, 49 predicted proteins | sample 1673271 | NCBI WGS metagenome assembly OLVX01 (sample SAMEA3178939, study PRJEB25190) | human gut metagenome | biome: human gut; feature: human-associated habitat; material: faeces | place: Austria | collected 2013
AATTATTTTCTTCTCTTGCAAATATTCTTTTAAAAACGTAATCTGATGTTAGTGGTAACCTAGTTACCTTCGTATCTTCTGTTACATTATTATTTTTCTTTAAATCGTCCATTGACTTCCTTTCCATTTTACCATTCTATCTACTATTTTTCAACTAATAAGTAAAATTTTTATGTATTTTCTCTCATATTTTTCTTCGGACGTTTATAAAACATTCTTTTTCTTAAGCACGCTAGCTATTTTCTAATTTCTTTTTGAATTTCTACCTTTCGCTATAGCGAATATATGAATTAAATTTCTAGATTTAATAATAATTTGATAAAATTGTTTTAGAATTCTAATAATTAACGTTAATTCTACAATAGAGAAAACTATTGTATTTTCTAATTATATACTCTAATCTCTATAAAAGCAATTATAATTGTGGACAAAATTATTACAAATTTCGCTCTTTTTCAAAAAAAATTCTCCACATATTTTATAGCACTTAACTTACTATAAAACATATGGAGAGTCACCATACCTTTATTGCTACAATAAATTTTTAAAATTCATCAATTAAATCTCTTACTATCTGGCTTGCAATAATTAGTCCACACACGGATGGTACAAAGCTTATACTTGCAGTTGTTCTTCTGTGTTCTTCGCTGTTATCAAATCTATTTGGTAATTCTCTAGAATACACAACCTTTGAATGATTTATTCCCTTTGCTCTTAATTGTTTTCTAATTGTTTTTGCAAGTGGGCATACTGAAGTCTTACTTATATCTGAAACTTCAATTTGTGTTGGATCAAGCTTGTTTCCCATTCCCATTGCAGAAATTATTTTCACATTTTTTTCATGAGCAGTAATTATTAAAGATAGTTTGGATGAAACAGAATCTATTGCATCTACTATATATGAATAATCTTCTCTTATTAATTTATCTTTATTTTCCTCGCAATAAAATTCTTTATATATTTCTACATTTGCATCTGGGTTTACCTTTAAAATTCTTTCTTTTTCAACTTCTACCTTATCCATGCCTATTGTAGAAAAATCTGCAACCAACTGTCTATTTATATTAGTTACATCTACTGCGTCTTTATCTACCAATACAAAATTACCAATGCCAGCTCTTGCTAATGCTTCAACTGTATATGAACCTACGCCACCACAGCCAAATACTGCAACAGTTGCATTTTTTAGTTTGTCTATATTATCTTTTCCAATTAATAGTTCTTCTCTTTCTTGCCAATCTTCCATTTTTAATTTTTTCCTTTAATTTATTTTGTATTTAATATTTTTCATTCTTCTTTTCTGGATTATCCAGAAAAAGCATCCATTGTAATACTTCGTCATTTGGTGTTTTTTTGTATGCTTTTACTACTTTTGGTATCTCTATTATAATTATTTCAAAGTAATCTGTCAATACAAGATGCGTAGCTTCACTCTCTCGTATTTTCCATGTTGTCTGTGGTTTCTCAAGATTTTTAGTCAGTTTAAATTTATCATCTAAAATTATTATTGATATTGTTTTTCTTAAATTACTATATTTATCTCCAATTTTTAGATTTGCAGCATACATTTTTGCCCAATAATATACAAATCTCTCCGCTATATTATCATTTGAAGCCAGTTGTACCTCTATATCACATTCAGTATTTCCATTAATTATTGCTCTTAAATCTAACCTTCCATTTTTATCATCTGTATTTTCATTTAGTAAATCTGTACTTTTATCAAGCTCAAGCTTGTCTATTTTCATCTTTAAAATAGCCTCTAGCATTGCTTGTGTTATCCTTGGTTTTCCTCTTTAAAATAATGCTGTAAACACTACATCATTCTTTGGTTGTAATATGCTTTTCTTTTCATTTGGCATATGTAAACCTCCTTAAATTTGCATAGCAAAACTGCTATACTTAAATTTAGTTATTAAAAGTTTACTCGATTTGTATGTAAAATATGTTGCCAGAATGGCTAATTGAGAAAATCAATAGATTTGATACAAATTATAAGAAAAAAACTTTTAAGAAATAACCGTTTTCATTATATCTAAACTATGCATAAAGTCAAGAAAAACCGTTCGTCAAAGTTCTACAAGTTTTGCACATTTTCAATTTTATAATGCAAAAAAGACTAGCTCATAAAAGCTAATCTTATCAGTAGAGAGAAACTGAATCTCGGCTTTACCAAGATTCAGAACGCCTCCTACCTCATCTACATGTTATAATTCTGCTTCTCAGTTTAGGGTAAAGCATCCCTGTTTCTAGTTTTCTACTCTGGGCTCTGCTTTCAGCTATGCTCAAGTTCGAGCATTCAGGGCTCAGGTCTACCAAAGTGCGACACGAAAGCCTACATCGTCGTTGTAATTGAACGTATCGATGCCATCGCGGTGGGCTGCTGGAGTGCGCGAGCCAGAGGAATAATAATAATTGCCGCCTCGTATCGCACAAGGACTACTATTGTCGGAAGTCTTTTCCAAAGTCCACTCATATACATTTCCTGCTATATCATAGATATTTTGTACCAAAAAACTACTATCTGCTCCTGTTGTAAGTAATATACTTGAACTTAACTCTTTTTTGAATGGATTTGGACATGGTACAAATTTTCCATTTGATAAATACTGTGCATTTTCATTTGTTATTGTCCATGAATTATTACTATAATTTCCTATTGCTGTACTATCTGATATTAGTTCTCCACGTATATATTTTGTTGCATTAATCGTATTTATTTCTATATACGTTATAGATATAAATACTTCACTAAAATAATACCATTGTTTTCACACGTGTGCAATAGTTTTTCTTTAACTTTTTCAATTTGTCGTTTTTTGTTGTATTTTGTTGTATTGCAAATTTTATATTTTGTAAAAAATTTGGGAAAATAACATTTTCATCTATACATAAAAATCCACAGGCTTTCAATTTTCTTGAAATCTGAGGATTTATTTAAACTTTATTATATTTTTGGTTGCTTATGCTATAATTTTTTCTGACTATTCTAATTCCATTTTTCCATCTGCATCTACGTATGCATATGTTTTTTGTGTACTTTCTAATATTTCTTCTCTTTCTCTTTCTTTTATTATGTTAGAGATTCTTAGCTGTGGAGCTTCTATTGAAGATGCTGCTATTATTGCTTCTTTGTTGCCTTTTGCACCGGCGTGTGCAAGGCCTCTCAAGTCTCCTAAAACTATTATGTTTTCTCCTGCAATTACTTCTGCCCCATCGTTTACATCTCCTAGTATTACTAGGCTTCCTTCAAATTCTACTTTTTGTCCAGACCTTACTGAACCTCTATGAAATTTTGTTTCTGATGTTGCTATTTCTTTGCAATATGTTTTTGTAATTCCGTGTAGTCCTAATGTTCTTGGGCTATCAAATTTTATTTTTACATCGAGGTGCTTTTTTATTAATTCTTGTATTTCGTCTATTTCTCTATTTTTTAGTACTTTTCCTGTTATTACTATTGGCGTTTTTTCACTCTGATATAATTTTTTTAACTCTGGTATTTTCTTTCTTAGTGAGTACATTATATCTTCTTGTGAAAAATCTTCATTTATTTTTATTACTATGTCGTCTTTTTTTAGATTTATTGTTATGCAACTTTTCATATTTACATCCTCTTTTATATTAATATTTGCACTTTCTATTTTAGCTTTATCAGATGTTCATTTTTAGTTTATTATTTGGACTGTTGGTATTGCTGTTGTGTTTTCTGTAACTTGATTTGTGTTCATTCCAAAGTATTGGGCTATTATATCTCTTGCAACTTCTGCTGTGTAGCTTCCGTGACCACCATTTCTAACAAATACTACTATTGCAATTTCAGGGTCATCGAATGGTGCAAATCCAACAAACCATGCGTTTGTTTTACCTTGTACACCCGTTTGAGCAGAACCTGTTTTTCCTCCTACTTCTATGTTGAAGTTTCTAAAGGTTGAATATGCTGTTCCTCCAGATTCGCTTGTAACTCCTCTCATTCCTTCTAATATGGCTTCTATGTTTTCTTCTTTGAAGTTCATTTCTTCTACATTTTCTTGTTGTAAACCTAGCTTCTCATTTACATATGATTCGTATTCATCTCTTGAAACTTCACTTCCGTCTGGGTTTATTATAGATTTTACTATTGTAACATCTAAGTTTTTGCCTCTATTTGCTATCATTGCAACATATTTTGCCATTTGTAATGGAGTAAATGTGTTGTAACTCTGACCTATTGCAGCAGAAATTGTTTCTCCTGGATTCCATACTCTGTTTTCTTGTTTTGCAATTTCGTTACTTGCAAGTACACCATCTATTTCTCCTTTAAGCTCTATTCCTGTCTTGTGTCCTAACCCTAAATAATATGAGTATTTTGCAAGATTATCTATTCCAAGTCTATCTCCTAAATCGTAGAAGAAGTAGTTACACGAGTGTTCTATTGCCTGCGATACATTTAAATATCCATGTCCATGTCTATTCCAGCATTTCCAAGAGCTATTGTATTTTCTGAATACTCCTGTATCATTTATTTTTGTTTTTGGGGTAATTGTACCTGTTTCGAGTCCTGCAAGTGCTGTTACCATTTTGTACGTAGAACCCGGAGAATACATTGCAGATATTGCCTTGTTTTCCAATGGTTTTGTATCCCCATTTATATAGTAATTCCATGTATTTGTGTCTATTCCATTTACGAAAGCCGATGGATCGTAGTCTGGATAACTTGCCATCGCGATTACTTCCCCTGTTTTTACATTTAAAACAACCGCTGCACCAGCATCTGCTGGGTTATTTTCTTGCGAGAAACCATGGTTTGCAATTTTATTTATGTTGTCTGCTAATGCCTGCTCTGTTACAGCTTGTAGCTTAGAATCTATTGTTAATATTACATCAGAACCAGAAACAGCCTCTTTTGATACATATTCGTCTGTTATTGTACCATCAACGTTCATGTCTATTTGCTTTACTCCATCTGTTCCCTTTAGGTATTTTTCAAATACATATTCGATTCCAGATTTTCCTATGATATCGTTCTGATTATATATGTCTTCGTTCCCTTCAAGCTCACTACTTTCTATTCTACCAATTCTCCCTAATATATGAGAAGCTGTTGTTTTTAGTGGATAGGCTCTTACTGGAGTTTCAACAACCTCTACACCAGAAAATTCGGCATTTCTCTCTTTTATCTGTTCTAAACTTTGTCTGCTTATATTGCTTGCTATTTCTATAGATTTTGTACTGCTATATCCCTTATATGATATTTCGTATCTTATTGCCAGTATTTTTCTTATGTCTTCTACATTGTCAGATGCAATATCATATTTATTTTTAAAATAGTTAAAAGCTTCTTCTGCAGTTGCATCTTCATCTATGTTATTCGCTTTTTTCCACTTTTTCTGACTCTCTTCTTCTTCCAGTTTAAACCTGTATGGATTAACATCTATAAGAAAGTTATCCACATATGAGTCACTGTTTGTGGATAATATATTTAACAATTTCAATATTGTTGTGTTTAAAGTCTCGTTATTAACCTTTGTTTTATATAAAACTATTGAATACTGGGCATCAACTGTTGCAAGCATTGTTCCAGAACTATCTTTAATACTTCCTCTATCTGCCTTTAGTACACTTTCCCTTGTAAGCTTTGTGTTTGAAGTTTCCCTATACTCTTCTCCATGCACAATTTGAAGATTAAATAATTGAGCAAGTAGCACAATTCCAACTATATATACTAATATTGTTAATATATTATATCTAATTCTATCATTTTTAGCTTTTTCTTTTCCCAATTAATCACCTTCTTACAAATAAAACTAAATTTTAGTATTTCTATTTTTTTAAATTTACTGTGTAATAATTTATCCATTAGAAAACTTTGCACAATATTATTAATAATTTAAAAATATCTTGTTAAAATAAACTTATCATCAAATAAATTTTCTACATAATATCCAGCTTTTTTTATTAATGGATATATTATTATTGTTATTAATGTGTTAAACACAAGCTCAACAAAAAGTATTTTTGAAAATGCTAATATTTCAATTGTTCCTTCTGTTCTAAGCATTGTAAAAATATATAAAACTGTTTCATAGATTGCCGTTGTAATTATAACCATTAGTGTTACTATAAAACGACTATCTTTTGAAAAATTTTTACTCAATATCTCGCCAATTAGCCCGATTGCACCTAGTGCAAAAGCAGATATTCCAACGGTTTTGCCTAGTATTATATCTAAATATAGTCCAAATGAAAAACCGAATACTACACCTAATTTTCTTTTCATAAACAAACCTATAAATAGTACAAGAATTACGTATAGATTAGGCATTATACCAGCTATGTTGAACCAAGTAAAAAAATTTGCTTGCAAAAAATATATTAGAAAAAATATTAATATTAAACATAGTATTGTAATTGTTTTTTTCATCGTTGTACGTTGAAAAATAATTACAATTTTGGCTACGTCAAATTTCATTCAAAACGCGGTTACATACAACAAGTATGCGCCCTTACCTTTTGAATTCATTTTCCTTGCCAAAATTTAATCCTTTTCCAACTCAGCTCCTTTCATAAAAATGCTTATCCTATTTAATAATTACTAAAACCGTCTCCAACTTATCAAAATTAACGGCAGGTTCTACTAAAATATATCTGTTAGTTAAATTTTTTGTTTCTATTATTTGTTTTACGGTTCCTATTGTAATTCCCTTTGGGTATATTCCACCTAACCCAGAGGTTTCAACCTTGTCACCTTCTAATAATGCCGCAGAAGTTGGTATATATGTTCCTTTTAGCATGTTTGAATTTTCTAGATTTCCTTTTATTATAACAGAATCTCTTGCAGTTCCAACTACGCTACTTACCGCACTAGATGTATCTAATAAAGTTTGTACCTTTGCAGTTGTATCTGTAACAGAAATTATATGTCCGACTAATCCTGCATCAGCAATTACTGGCATTCCAACATCTACACCATCATTTTTACCAATGTTTATTACTATTATGTTGCTGTAGTTGCTTGTATTTTTATTAATTACATAGCCTGGAATAGTTGTGTATTCTATATATTTATCTTTTAAATTTACATATTCTTTTAATGTTTCATTTTCAGACTTTATTACTTCCAATTCTCTTAAAGATTTTTCAAGTTCACTGTTACGCTCTTTTAAAGTTTTATTTTCTTCTTTTATAGTTGCAAGGTCTGAGAAAAATGTGCTGTTTCCACTAAATTTATTCTTTATGTAAGTAATTCCATTTTGAACTGGCATTACAAAAGAACTTAATGCTCCACCTATATGTGAAAAATCTTCAATTTTTATGTTTGAAATAATTACAATTACAACTAAAACTATAATAGTAATAATTACTCCTATTATGCCGGTTTTCTTGTTCCTATACATTTATAGTTAATGCCTCCTTCTGATAATTGAAAAATAATTACAATTTTGTCTATAGTTTATCTTCTTCTATTCCTAATTAACGCCGTTCTAAGCTTGTCCATATCCTCTATTGTTTTACCAGTTCCATTTGCTACACAATCAAGTGGTCTATCTGCTACATAAACTGGAATTTCTATTTTTTGAGAAATTAATGTATCTATTCCTTTTATTAAAGCTCCTCCACCTGTTAACACTATTCCACGCTCTATTATGTCTGATGCTAGCTCTGGTGGTGTTTTTTCAAGGGTTGCTTTAACTAAATCTATAATTTTTTCTATAGAAGGAGCCATTGCCTCTTGAACTTGCTCTGATGTTATAATTTTGTTTTCTGGTAATCCTGTTGTAAGCTCTCTACCTCTTATTTCCATAGATTTTTGTGTTACTAGCGGAATTGCACACCCAAGTTCAAGCTTAACTTGCTCTGCTGTTGTACTTCCTACTGCTAGATTTAAATTATTTTTTATATAATTAATAATCTCATCATCCATGGTATCACCTGCAATTCTTATAGAATCGCTTACAACTATCCCACCTAGAGATATTACGGCTACTTCAGTTGTTCCTCCACCTATATCTACTACCATATTTCCTGTTGGTTCAGCTACATCTATTCCTGCACCGATTGCTGCCGCCATAGGCTCTTCTATTAAGTACACTTCTCTTGCTCCTGCTTGAGTTACAGCTTCTTCAACGGCTCTTTCTTCAACCTCGGTAATTCCAGATGGAACGCCTACTACAACTCTTGGCCTACCAGCATTATATCTTTTACAAACTTTTGTAATTACATTTTTAATCATCATCTGTGCTGCAGTAAAATCCGCAATAACACCGTCTTTCATTGGTCTTACTGCCCTAATTTGTTCTGGAGTTCTGCCAAGCATCTCCTTTGCTTCATGCCCTGTTGCAACAATTTGGTTGTTTTGTCTATTTATTGCCACAACAGAAGGCTCGTTTAGAACTATTCCTTTTCCTTTTATTGTTAGCAAAATGTTAGATGTTCCTAAATCCATCCCTATGTCTTTCGATACAAATGTAAAAAAATTCATTGTTTACCTCAATCCTCCTATTGAAAATACGCTTGTATATCTTTCGTTTCCAATTATAATGTGGTCTAATAGCTCTATGCCTAATAATGCAGCTGCATTATATAATCTTTTGGTTGTTTCTATATCTTCTTTGCTCGGCGTTGGGTCTCCACTCGGATGATTATGTACCAAAATAATCTTCGGTGCTCCCATCTTTGTTGGTTCTGCTAATATATCCTTTGGCTCTATTATTGCTGAATTTGTGCCACCATATGACACATCTATAATCTTAATTAGCACATTTTTTGTATTTAAAACTAGTACTTTTACTTTTTCTCTTTTTTCGTATTTCATCTCATTCATTAACAAATTTGCCACTGATGCTGATGACCTTATTTGCACTTTGTTAGCATTTAGTGGTTTTGAAATTCTTTTTGCCAGTTCGCATACAGCTTTAATCTGAATTGCCTTAACTATTCCTATTCCTTTAATTTTTGTTAGCTCTTCTAGTGAAATATCTTGCAAAAACTGAATATTTTCTTTATTTTTACTTTCTATTGATAAAATTTCTTGTGCGAGTTGTACCGATGTTTTCTCTTTTGTTCCTGTTTTTATTATTATTGCTAATAATTCTGAATTTGATAAATTTTCAATTCCATACATTTGTGCCTTTTCATATGGCCTTTCAGTTGATGGTAATTTTTTTATAGTCAATATAAATCCTTTCCACCACTATTTTTCTATAAAACTTATAATGCTTTTCTATATATGAAAATTGAAATTATTACGCCAATTATGCTTGCAATGTTTATTTTAAACATTAGTGCGAATGTTACTTTTGCTATTCCTAAGTCAAGTACAAGTGGTGAATTTGCAGATAGTCCAAATTCTTGACCGTATGATAGCCACCATAGGAAGTCAACCCCTGATGTGAGTTGCCCTATTAAACCTCCTATAACAAGTCCTGCTAAAATGAATAGTATGCATATCCATGTATTTTTGTTTTTCATGTTTTTGTCCTCCGTTTTTTATTGTGAATTAGTTTTATGTAAAGTTCTATCTCCTACGGATACAACGTTTTTCTAATTCAATTTTACATTCTGTATTATATCTTGAAATCAAGTTTTTTTCAATACTAAAAGTTAAATATATTTTTTCATTTTCGTCAAATTTCGCTTTATTTTTTGCTTTTTATGTGGTATATTAAATATTACATTTATTAGATAACAGTAATATAATATATAAACACAATATTTCCATATTTTGTTCATTTAATTAGATATATTTTAGTAGTATAATAAAAATATATCTTAGGAGGTACTAAATGAAGTTTGAGAAAATTAATGATGATAAAATAAAAATAACATTAAGTAGTGCAGATTTAGAAGCAAATGACTTAGATTTACACTCTTTTATGTCAGACTCTAGTGAAACACAATCATTATTCTTATCTGTTCTAGATAAAGCAGAAAAAGATTATGGTTTTATTACAGATAATTATCAGCTAAAAGTTGAAACATACGCTTTAGATAATGGAACATTTATGCTTACAATTACAAGAAGCCGTTCAAAGAATGAGCCAGAAAGGAAAAAATTTAAGGTATCTAGAAAAGTTCCTAATATGTCTACAGCTTCTCTAATATATAGGTTCAATACATTCGAGGATTTTTGCAATTTTGCAGAGTTCTTATCCACATCTGAGCTTGGAAATGTGGACAAAATTTCAAAATCTTCATTGTTATACTCGTATAATGATTACTACTATTTAATCTTTAACGACGTAAACGTGAAATACCCTAATTTAAGGTCATTTTACTCTGCAATAACAGAGTTTGGTACATATATTGAATATTCTGATGCATTAGCTGCTAAATTGCATGAAACAGCAACACTTATAATAAAAAATCATGTAGTAAAAGTTGCAACAAAGTACTTTGTAAAGTAGAAAAAAACTTGGAGAATTTAACATTCTTCAAGTTTTTTTATTATTTTAATATACGTAGTTTTGCGGATTTTGTGCTATTCCATTTACTCTTATTTCAAAGTGTAAATGGTTTCCTGTTGAGTTTCCTGTGCTTCCTACTGTCGCTATTGCTTGTCCTTGTGAAACGTATTCTCCAACATTTACTAGCAATGATGTACAGTGCCCATAAACTGTTTGAACGCCATTTCCATGTGATAGCATTATATAATTACCATATCCTCCACTGTATCCATATTGTGATACTGTAACTCTTCCAGCAGCTGCTGCAACTATTTTTGTGCCTTTGCTTGCTCCTATATCTACACCTTTATGTGTTTTTCCCCATCTTGAGCCAAATCTTGATGTTAGTGTTCCAGAAAGTGGTCTTATTAAGCTTATTCCTAAATTAACTTTTGCCCCTGTGTTTACTGATGAAGGCGGAATTGCTGATCTACCTGTTGAAGCCACTCTTTTTACTACCACTTTTGGTTTTTCTTTGTATAAGCTTGCCACACAAGTTTCAACATCTGTGAATGTTGCTTCACTTGTATTATATTTTTCTAATATTGTTATTTTATCACTATTTGTACTCTCTTTATCTTTTAATTGTTTTACAATGTCTTCTGCATCTTCAAATTTAGATACATAATATTTTTCTTCGCCATCTTCTAGTATTGCATAATATCTATAATATGTAGTACCTTGTCCAACTATTTTATTATAAATTTCATCATCATTTGTCTGTACATCTTTTTTTAATAAGCATAATTTGTATTCTGGCATTGAGTCAATTTGAATAAAAGCTAAATTTGCTCCATCACCTTTTTGGATTGCATCATTTATTTTTGCTTGTAGTTCACTCTTATTCTGTGTATATCCTATAAACTCTCCATTTAATGAAACTGAATATGTTGGTTTAAAAAAGTATACAATCATCATTCCAATTATTACTACTGACAGTAAAATTAGTACTGCAAGCTTTATAGAACGCCTGATATGCATAAAAGATTTTTTTAATACGTTTATGATAAACAACTCCTTCTTTATTATTATCAGACATATTCTATATTAAAATAAAGAAATTTTCAAGTACTTTTTTGAATTTAAATTAGGCAACGAAAAAAACACATCTCTGTCTGTTAGAGATGTGTTATAATTTTATTGCAATTCATTTTTTACTGTTAGTATTTCTGTTGGTGTTGCTGATTGTGCTGGTTTGTAATAGCCTTTTGTTTGTGCTACTTTGAACAGTTCGTATTGAAAACTTTCATCATTATTTCTTATTTGTTGTATTGTTTGTCTTAATTGCATATTTTCTGCTTCTGATATTACTCCTTGATAAGTTTTTAGACCAGATTTTACGCCTTCTAGTATATCGTTTACCATTGTTTTCTCATCCATTTTCGTATCCTCCATAACTTAAATATTTAAAAATGACATTAGTTTTTGCTTTGTGTTTAAAGCATCTTGTGCTGATTTTGTGAATATTTGCTTTATTTGTGGATCTACTGCTTGTGAAGCATATGTGTTTAATTTTTGATAATTTGTTTCATGTGCGCCTATCAAATGGCGTAAATTTTGTAATTCGATTTGAGTTAAATTTGCCATAATTAAAAACTTCCTTTCCTAAGGTTTATGTTTTTATTATGGCAAATTTTCATTTTTTTATTCATTTATTTTGTATATTTTTATTTTATTTGTATGTTTTGTTTTTTCTTGATTTTAGCAATTTATCCTATTATTTCCAAACCAGCAAATTTTGCCATTAATCTCTTGTGTCCAGCTTTATCGAATTCTAGGTCCACCTTTACATCATTGCCTTCTTGCTCTAATTTTGTTATTGTTCCTTCTCCGAATTTTTTATGGTAAACACGTTGTCCAACTTGATATTTTGATAAATCTACATCGTTTGTTTGATTGTTTTGTTTTATTGAATTTAAGAAGCTTTCTGCGGTTCTATATTGATATTCAGATTTTGTACCTTGCTCTCCAATTGTTTTTGCAACAGCAGATTTATCTTCTTCACTCATCTTGAATGTTTTTACTGTTTGTCCTTTTCCATAGCTCCATCTATATCCGTAGTCTTTAAATTCTTCTTTATCTACTGATTTTCTTTCTACAACTTCTGCGTATCCTTCTAGTAATTCTTCTGGAATTTCTTTTACAAATCTTGATACTTGATTGTAGCTTGTTGAGCCAAATATTGTTCTATGTTTTGCACACGTTAAATATAAGTATTGTTTTGCTCTTGTTATTCCAACATAGAATAGACGTCTTTCTTCTTCTAATGCTTGTGGCTCGCCTATAGATTTGTATCCTGGGAATATCCCTTCTTCCATTCCAACCAAGAATACTACTGGGAATTCAAGTCCTTTTGCACTGTGCAATGTCATTAATGTTACTGAATCGTCTTGGTCTTCCATTCCATCTATATCACTCGAAAGTGTGATGTTTTCTAAGAATTCGGCTAATGTATTGTCTGCTGATTCTTCTTCGAATTCTATTGCAACTGTTAAGAATTCTTCTAAGTTTTCTATTCTAGTTTCTGCTTCGACACTGTTTTCATTTTCTAAAGCTTTTGTATATCCAGTTTTATTAAGAGTTTCTTTGATTAAATCTGATATTTTAAGTTCATCTTTTTTTGACTTCAAATATTCAATTTGTTCTATAAAATCTCTAGAGTTTGAGAATACCCTTGTTAATCCATATTCTTGTGCATTTCTTATAATTTCATACATAGAGTTACCTGTTTTGTCTGAAATTTCTTGAATTTGGTCTATGCTTGTCTTTCCAATTCCACGTTTTGGCTCATTTATAATTCTCTTTAAAGATAGATTATCTGCAGAATTATGTATTAATCTTAAATATGCGATAATGTCTTTTATTTCTTTTCTTTCGTAGAACTTCAAGCCACCAATAACTTTGTATGGAATACCTTCCCTCATAAGAATATCTTCTATTGCTCTTGATTGAGCATTCATTCTATATAAAATTGTGAAATCAGAATTTTTGTAATATTCTTCCGTTTTTAAATGGTTTATTTGCTCTACAATGTATCTGCCCTCGTCGTATTCATCTTCTCCACAATATATGCAAGGCAAGTGTCCTTCTTCGTTTTCTGTCCATAGCTTCTTGTCATATTTGTTTTCATTGTGCTTTATTACTGCATTTGCAGCTTTTAATATATTTCCTGTACATCTGTAGTTCTGCTCCAACTTGATAATTCTTGTTCCTGGGAAATCTCTTTCGAAGTTTAATATATTAGAAATATCTGCACCTCTAAAACTATAAATTCCCTGGTCATTATCACCAACAGCTGTAACATTTCCATACTTTGATGCCAATAATGATACAAGTGTAAATTGAGCCTTGTTTGTATCCTGATACTCATCAACTAAAATATACTTAAATTTCTCTGTGTAATAATCTAAAACATCTGGATTCTCACTTAGTATTTTTATAGTAAAGTTGATGATATCATCGAAATCTATCGCGTTATTTTCTCTTAATCTTCTTTGATATAGCTCATATATTTCTGCAATTGTTTTCTTTCTAAAGTCTCCGGCATATTTTACACCATAAGCTTTTGGCTCAAGCATTTCATTTTTTCCATTGCTGATTTCAGATAAAACTCCTCTGTCTGTAAATATTTTATCGTCTACTTTTAAAGTTTTCAAACATTCTTTTATTAATGTTTTTTGATCAGATGTATCGAAAATAACAAAATCTGTTTTATATCCGATTCTATCTATATATCTTCTTAAAATACGCACACAAATAGAGTGGAATGTTCCCATCCATAAATCTTTTGCCGCGTCTCCAATAAGTTTTTCTATTCTCTCTTTCATTTCATTTGCAGCTTTGTTTGTAAATGTAATTGCAAGTATATTCCATGGTTTAATTCCACTTTCTATATCATATGCAATCTTGTGTGTTAGCACTTTTGTTTTTCCACTTCCTGCACCAGCAATTACTAAACATGGTCCATCTGTGGCAAGCACAGCCTCTTTTTGCTTGTCATTCAATCCATTTATTAATTCTTCCTTATTCATCTCTATCCCTTCCTCATGTTCAAAAAACTCTTATAGATTTTCATAAAAAAAATTACTGTCTTAATCTTTCAATAGTCAAATTTAAAAATTTTAACTCTTGCGCTGAAAATTATTTCTATTTTTATAAAATTCAATATTACATATAGAGCTTACGCATTTGTAATTTTATCTACAATTAATTTTAAAGCATCATATATTTCTTTTGCACATTTTCTGTATACTTCAACAGGATATCCCCATGGGTCATCTATGTCTTTATCTTGTGCATCTGGTCCATATGCATATTCTTTTATTGTAAATATTCTATGAGCAAGCTCTGGGTACATATACTCCAATGTAGTTAGATGAGCATGTGTAGCACACAAAATCAAATCCATATCTTTTATATTTGTATTTTTCACATTTACAGATTGATGGTTTAATAAATTTACGTCATAATCTTCTTTCATAACCATTATTGCTTCATCTGTTGAATATTCTCCAGTTGATGCACGAAGTCCAGCAGAACATACATTTATATTTGTTATTCCTTTATCTGCTAGCATTTTTTTCATCATAGCTTCTGCCATAGCACTTCTACATGTGTTTCCAGTACATATAAACATTATATTTTTTATTTGTTCCATGTGTTGATTCCTCCAATATTTTTCTAACGATAGTATATAACATTTTAGTGGATTTAATCAAGGTTTATATTTGATATATTTAATGAATTTTTCCACTCTGCTGATGATCATAATAGTTTTGCTAGTTTATTAATTAAACTGTTATAGATTCATTTTTAAACTATATATTTACCGCAATTAGCCCTAATACAAATCCAATTATTGTTCCTATGGTACTTGCTTTTCCATCATAAATTTTATTAGATTCAGGTATTAATTCTCCCGAAACTATGTATAGCATTGCTCCAGCCGCAAAGCTTAGGCATACCGCAATTACATCTTGCGATATTTCACCAATTATTTTTCCAATTAGTGCTCCTATCCCTGTTGTTACTCCAGAAAGAATTACATAATATAAGACTTTAGACGTTTTCATTCCTCCATTTTTCATCGGCACAGCCATTGAAATTCCTTCTGGTATATCATGTATGCATATTGCAATTGCAAGAGAATACCCTAATGTTAGTGAAGCTCCAAAGCCAGAACCTATTGCAAGTCCTTCCGGAAAATTATGTATTGCCAAACCTATACTTGTTACAATTCCTGCTCTTAATAAATCTTTTTTATTTTCTTCTTTTATACTTCTTAACATTTGAGAATTTTCGGTAAATTTTTTATCAACTAAATAATTGCAAACAATCATACAAAATATACCTAATGCTATTCCAAAAACAACATTAGTTATAGATGCAATCTTTAAAGCTTCTGGAATCAAATCAAAACTTAATATAGAGGTCATTAATCCTCCTGCTAAAGACAGAATAAAACTTAATATTTTATTTGATGGATTTTGAAACCTTACACCTATTATTCCACCTAAGGTTGTGCCAAATGTGCCAAAAAACAAACCAAGCATTGTAACTTTTAATAAATCGTACATTTTATCTCCTACCTTACTATCTTTTTTAAGATATTAATTATTAAGTGTTTTATTACTCCTTCTAATTTTTCTCCTTTTTCATCAAAGTATATATTGATTTTGAAAGTTTCACTCATATCAACTCACTCTCCCTATACTATATATACATCTGTTTTCTTATAAAAATTCTCCCTTAAATTAAAATTAATTTAAAAATTTTTAAATATGCTCATATATAGTTCAAGGGTAGCTATGCGATAGTTTTCACTATCACACACCTACCCTAGTCAGTAAAATATGTCATCTATTTTGTTCAAAAGCATTGATATTGTTGATTTTTTTATTATAAAAAATGTCCATTTTTCAAGTTTATTTTACTCAAAGATTTGGACATTTTAAACTCACATATAGAATCAATTTAAACTGTTAAAATAGTAATAGAAAATTGTAAGTTATCTTCAAAAATTTTCTCTTTATTTTCTCTTATACTTCTTATAAATTTCTATTAAATCTGAATCAGTTTGATTTTTAGGTAAATTATTCAAGTCAAAAAATTTCATTTCTTTAGATTCTTCATCCCATCTTAATTCTCCAGCATAATTTCTTATACAATATAGGACTGTATTATTTATTACAACATCACCATTCGGATAACTATTCCTTCTAGTTTTTCCTGATACTATATCTATTAATTCTAAATCTTTTTCTTCTACATCTAAATTAGTTTCTTCTTTGATTTCTCTGATTATAGTATCCTTAAAACTTTCACCTAATTCTTGGCATCCTCCAGGCAATCCCCATAAATCTCTATCTGCTCTACTCTGAAGTAATATTTTTCCTTCATTATTAATTATTATTGCTGCTGCACCATCTTGTAGTAGGACAAATTTATGCTGTAATACTCCCATACATAATCGAGTAAAAACAGGATATCCAATTATATTGCTTAATTCAATTATTTCATCTGGTGTCATATATTCCATTATTTCCTTTAAATTCTCATAATTAATTTTTATTTTTTCTTCATTAGAAAGTATTTTTATTTTTTCTAATATTTCTTTACTATTCATTTTATTATCTCCTACCATACAACAATTTCTACATTAATTTCACCATAATAATATTTTTTACATTTTGTTATTTAATCTATTTGCTTCAATAAGTAATTTATCAAAATCTGAAACTATTTTTTGATTTTTATTAAATTCATTATATTCTTTTTCTGCTTTTTCTTCTGCTTGTTTTCTTGATATTTTACCATTGTCTCTTAAAATGTCATATTTTCTAAATTCCAAAAATTCATTTATACTTTTAGCAAATTCTTCCATAGTAAATGTATTTTCTCTTTCAACCAAATCCTCTATATAATCAAAATATCCAGAAACTGTTCTCTCTAATCTTTTTATTTGCCTTTCATCTAAATAGTTTTTTGCAATCATTACATCTGATTTTAATATTCTCCCATCTGGTGAATTTTTCCACGTTGTTAAACCCATATTTTCTTTTGCATGGTCTGCATTTTTGTATATTATTTCTGCTGCAGTGTTTCCCGTAATGGCATAATGGAATTTATTTTGAACTGTTGCATAAAACTTTTGTGTTATTTCTGAATCTTTATCATAGTCTATACTACATTCCGCAAATATATCTGTTATTTGCTGCCATATTCTTCGTTCACTTGTCCTAATTGAACGAATTCTTTCTAGTAATTCTTTAAAATAGTCTTTTCCAAATTTTGGCCCGTTTTTTAATAATTCATCATTTAAAACAAATCCTTTTTTTATATATTCTTTTAATGTATTAGTTGCCCATATTCTAAAGTCTGTTGCTTGTTTTGAGTTCACTCTATATCCAACCGCTATGATAGCATCTAAACTATAAAATGTTAATTCTCTTGAAACCTCTCTGTTTCCTTCTTTTTGAACTGTTCGAATTTTTCGAATAGTTCGATCTTCTTCCAATTCATGAGTTTCAAATATCTCCTTTAAATGATAATTTATTGTGTTTACTTCTACATCAAACAATTTAGACATTGATTTTTGCGTTAGCCAAAAATCTTCGCTGTTATACAAAACTTCTACAGATATGTTTTCGTTGCATTGACTTTGATAAATTATTAAATCTTTTAAATTTTCTATTATATTCATATTGGTCTAATCTCCTTCTCTATATCTTCATAAATTACTATTTTTCTTAGTTTTATATCAAATACTTTGCCAATAATAATATAAGATATTTTTATCAGCATCAAAAACACCAATTTCACAACCCGTTGCATTTTCTTTAGTAACATTTTTCTTTTTATTTTCATCTCTCGTTCTACATACTAATTCATAATAATAATATCCGTTTTTCACCTCAAATACTTCTTTATTATATCTTGTCCACATTCTTTTGAAAATTCATATACATAATAATCTAAGCCATCATTTTGTGGTCCACCTCTTACACTGTATATTTCTATTGTATTATATTTTTTTGTTTCTATACCTAAAATATTACTATACTCTTTATGGTTATTCCAAATGCTATTTTCAAAGCAATATAATTTTGCATTCTTCAAATTAAAAATAGCATGAACTCCATCTTTATAATAATAATATAGATTTTCTCTGTCAATTTTAATCTCTTCATCATCTTTAATTTCACTAAACTTTGACATTATGTATTCATAAAATTTATTTTTACTCCAATCCTCATTATCTTCTAATTGCTTTTTAAACTTTTCCATATTATTATAATAATTTTTTATTTTGTACACTTTATATTTATACAACTTATCATAGTCATAAATTGTGCTATATTCTATATTTGATTCTTTTATTTCTAATCCTAATTTTTTATAGTCATTATCCTTATTTACAAATTCTTTTATTATAAAAATATAAATAATTAAACCTAATATAATAACAGTACACATTATCAAAGACGTTGTTTTAGTTATTTCTGTTTTTTTCAATATGAACACCTTCTTATAAAATTTAATATTTTTCTTCTTTTGTTCTAAATTTTATTTCCAAGTCATATATTTTTATAACCCCATATTCACTTGATACTACAGCTAGATTATTTAATGTTGTTGACAAAATATCTTCTAATATTCCATCTTTATTATCTGCATATTCTTTCAAATCTTTAAATTCAGTAAAGTCATATGTATCTTTTATTTGTACCTCCATTTCCCATATACCATCTTCATTCTTTTGTGCTTTAACAAATACTATAGCATTGTGTAGTGCAAAGAGTAAATCCTTTAATTCATTTTGCATTATGCAAAACTCCTTTCAAGATTTCTTCTATATATTATTAATCCTGTTTACATTTCCGGCTCCTTCTCATCTCCTTTGCTTATCGCCCTTGTTGCTCTATCTGTTTGTTCTTTTGATATTTCATTTTCTTGAAAAGTTAATACATCTTTTTGTAAATTCCATATGCAGTCACTAACATATCTAGCTCTTTCCTTAGAATGTTCTTTACCTATTTGCATATCAAAAGCATCATTTGCTTTCTTTATATCATTACTTTTTAAAGCTTCTATAAAGTCAAATATTCTTTGCTTTTGTATTGATTTATCCATTTTCATTAGATTCGTTGCATAAATCTGTGCTAACATATAACGTGAAAACTCTGCTTTTTCACTTGCAAATTTGTATTCTCCTTTAGCTATCCTGCTTGCCATTCTTAATCTATCAATGGCAGTACTAATCCTCCTTTTGATTATATTTTCTTTTAATGCGTCAATATCTACATCAAACCCTTTTCTTCCAGCCAACTCTATTAAATATCCATCAAGCATTCTTTCCATACACTGTGGTATAACTTCTCCTAAAATCATTCTTGCTTCTCCAAACTGATTTTGAACATATAGTGTATGCGATATTTCATGAACTAATGAATACACATCTGTTAATGTACCAATTTCTTTTGCATATGCGTGTACATCTTCTCCTGCGAATGTTGGGCTTGTGGTTTCGTTTCTTTTTACTCCTTTATTAAAAGATATATATACTGTTTGACCGCTTTCATTGCTCTTTTTTCCTTCTTCTAATAATTTAGATACATCTATTCCAAATTTTCTAAAAAATCCAAGTACAATGGCTATAGCCTGATTTCTATCAACTCTGGTTTTTAATGTACTATCTCGTCCGCATTCGGAAAAAACTTTTTTAATGTCTACTCCACAAATTCTTAATCTATTTATTAAATCATTAATTTCATTATTTGTTTTATTAGCCAATCCTATATCATCAAAATATTCCATTAAAATTCTGTCTCCATTTTTTCCAACCCTTTGTGCTAATTCTTGACGCTCTATATCATTTTCTTCATTATTCATAATATGCAAGCTCTCCTTATTTTTGTTAAGCACATTATATCAAAAATTAAGTATTAGTCAATTGTAATCTCATACAAAACAAAAGATGATGTAATTATAAAATTTTCATCATCTTTTTCTGCGTTTTATACTATGTTTAATATTTTAAATTTTAGTTCTAATTATTCTTCATCATTTCCTTGTAATTTTTCTGCTCTATCTGCTGCAATTAAGTTATCTATCATTTCATCTAAGTCTCCATTTAGGAAGTTTTCCATTTGATATATGCTAAGCCCTATTCTGTGGTCTGTTATACGTCCTTGTGGATAGTTGTAAGTACGTATTTTTTCACTTCTATCTCCACTTCCTACTTGGCTCTTACGCTCATTTGCAAGTTCTGAATCACGTTTTTGCTTTTCTACTTCATATAATCTAGATTTTAAAAGTTTCATTGCATATTCTCTGTTTTGTGTTTGAGAACGTTCTGTTTGGCACTCTGCTACTATTCCTGTAGGAATGTGTATTAATCTTACTGCAGATGATGTTTTGTTTACGTGTTGTCCTCCAGCACCAGAAGCTCTAAATACTTCTAGTTTAATGTCTGCTGGATTTATTTCTATTTGAACATCTTCTACTACTGGTAATACCGCAACAGTTGCTGTTGAAGTATGAATTCTTCCACTTGCTTCTGTTTCTGGAACTCTTTGTACTCTGTGAACTCCACTTTCAAATTTTAGTCTACTATAAACTCCTTTTCCAGTAACCATAAATGATATTTCTTTATATCCTCCAAGTCCTGTCTCATTTTCATTTAAAACTTCTATTTTCCAGTGTTTTCTTTCTGCATACATTGAATACATTCTGTATAAAGTTCCAGCAAATAATGCTGCCTCGTCTCCACCAGCTCCAGCTCTGATTTCACAAATTATGTTTTTATCATCATCTGGATCCTTTGGTATAAGTAATATTTTTAGCTCTTCTTCTATCTTTGGAAGTTTTTCTTTATTTTCATACAACTCTTCTTCTGCTAATTCTTTCATTTCTGGGTCATTTAGCATTTCTTGAGCTTCTTCAATACTCTGTTGTACTTGTTTATATTCCTTATATTTTAATGCAACCTCTTCTATTTCTGCATGCTCTTTCATGAACTTGGTCCATTCGCTTGTATTTGCAATAACTTCTGGGTCTGCAATTTTTTTATTAAGTTCTTCGTATCTATTTTCTACTGCTTCTAACTTTTGAAACATAAATTTTCTCCTCTATATTAATTTTTATAAGCGTAATAATTATACACCCAAAAGCCTATAATTTCAAGTATTTTCCTAAAGCTCTACTACATTGTATGGTATATTCATTTCTTCTAGCATTTTTTGTTCTCTATCAGTGCATGTAAAAATAATTGTCTGGTGATTATTTAGGTCACTTGTAAGATACTGTAGTATGTTTTTTAGTCTATTATTATCTGAATATGCAAACGACTCATCTAATATAATTGGCAAATTTTCTTTTGATAATTCATCAATCATTGATAATCTAAGTGCTAAGTATAATTGGTCTATTGTTCCTGTACTAAGCTTTATTGCTTCTACATATTCGCCTCTATTATTTTCTATAATCATTCCATTTTCGTCATTTATGGTAACTTTATTATATTTATTACTTGATATTTTTTGAATACTCTCCGAAAGATTTTTTGTAAATTTGGGAGTTATAGTTGTTTTCATTTCTTCATATGCATCCATTAGATTTTCTATTGCAATATTTATGATACTTTCCTTTTCTCTTAATTCTGCTAATTTTTCTTTGTCTGCTTCTCGCTTTTCTTCTAAAACTACCTTTTCATCTAGTTGTGGAACTATTGTGTTATATTCAATTTCTAATCCTTTAATTCGTATTCTATTATTGTTTATTGTTTCTTCTATCTTTGAAATATAATTTTGGTAATCGTTTATATATAATAAATCATTTATATTTTTGTCTTTATATTTCTCTATTATTTGCTGTTTGTTTTTATTTGATTCTTCTTTTATCGCTTTATTATCTTGTTCTATTTCTTCTGTTATTTTTTCATTATTTTTTTCTAGTAAAATTATTTGTCCCTTTAACATTGACAATTCACTATTTACTTGTTTTTCTTCCTCTTCTTGCTTTTCTAGTTCCTTCTCTGTTGTATTTACATTAGCAATTATCTGTTGTTTTTGATTTTCTAATTTTTCTCTTTTGTACTGCTTTTCTTGATTTATCTTCTCTCTTAATTTTGCTTTATTTACTTTCTGCTTATTTTTGTTAATTACATAAAATACAATATTCGCAATTAAAGCAACTCCTAATATTCCAGAAACTATATAATTTTTTATTAAAATAATTGAACAAATTAGTGCTATTGCCAATACAACGGTTATTACTATAAACGAAATGCTTGGCTTTTCTTTTTCTTGTGTTTCTTCTTTTTCATTTGCTATTTTTTCTATTTCACTATTTAATTTTTCTATATTTTCTTTATGCCCTTTTATTATATCTTGCAAATGATTTTTCGCACTTTGTACTCTTTCGCTTTCTGCATTTATTGTATTTTTTTGATTTGTCAGTTCATTTATTTTAGCAATATTCTCTTTTCTATTTTTTTCTCTTATCTCAAGCCTATTCTTCGTTTCTTCCTCACTCTTCATAGAATTTTGAAGTTCTTGTAAAATCTGTTTCTGCTGTTCTAATTCTTTTAGTTCAGATAAAATTTGCTCTTTTTCCGCATCTATTTCATATTTTCTATTTCTGTATTTTTCTGTTTCAACTATTTTATTGTTTATTTCAACAATTTCTTTTTCTATTATATTTATAGGTTTTTGGCTAGTTTTATTTGTTCCAATTTCATCTCTTATTTTTTCTTGTAATTTTATTAATGCTTTTTTATAAGACACGTTATCTTCACCAGTTCCAGCTAAATTGGCTATTTTTTGTATTAGCATGTTTTGATTTTTTTCATCTAAGCGCACTTCTTCTTGTGTTGAAACAACTGTTGATAAATACATTTGTTTATCTATTCCCATTTGTTCTATAAAGAATTTACTGCCATCTTTTTTGTCTGTTTCAAATCTGTCCGATATATCTTCTAATTTATCATTATATATTTTAGGATTTTTCTTGTTAAAATCTCTGAATATTTCGTATTTTTCTCCATTTTCAAGTTTATAAGATATCCTTCCAGAGAATTCATTACTATTCCATGGTTTGTATTTTTCATAGTCCGAAAGAGCTTTTCCATCTTTGTTTCTTGATATTCCATAAAAAATGCTAATTATATAGTTTAATAGTGTTGATTTTCCACTCTCGTTTGCTCCATGAATTATGTTTATGCCTTCTTCTAAATTTATGTCTTTGTTTTCTATGTTTCCATATGCATTAACTTTTATATTTTTTATTTTCAAATTTTTTCACCTCTTATTTACTAAGTACGTCAATTCCCACATCAAATGCACTTATTAATCGATTTTTTTCTTGTTCATCTTCTGTATTTTGTATTTTTTCTAGAATTCTTTTCGCGAATAACCCTTTCAAACTTACTTGATTTGCTATTTCTTCAATTTCATATTTTGCTTGTGTGTGATTTTTTATTCTTATAATATTTTCGATGTTTACCAAATCTAAAATTTTATTTTCATCAATATTAAAACTGCATTTGCCGACTAAGATTATTTTATAAAATTTATTATCATCAAACTGTGTATTATTTATTTTTTCTATTAATTCTTCTTCTGAATTTATCTCACTCGTATCTAAACTGTATTCAGCAAATGTTTTTGCAGATGTCTTAATAAATTTTAGTTTTAATTCTTTGTTTTCCTCATCTATATTTCCTGCTATAAATCCTCTGTCTCCGAGTTCATCAAAACCAAGTGAAATAGGCGAACCTGGATATACGATATTTTTTCCAACATAATCAGGCTTGTGTATATGACCTAATGCAACATAATCAAAGCCTAGTTCTCTTAATTCTTTAGTTGTTAAAGGGTTATACTCTCTATTTTCATCTATACCACTATCAAGGCTTCCGTGTGTTATTAAGATATTTATTTTTTTCTTATTTTTTATGTGTATTGGATTGCTTTTTTTTGCCATATAAAAATCGTTAAATCCATAGCCATATATATCAACATTTTCATCTTCTACCACTTCTATTTCATTAGTAAATATGTGTACATTTTCACTCCATTTAAATTGTTTATAAAATGAATTTTTTATGTATGGATCATGGTTTCCTGGTGTTATAAATATTTTTGTATTTGGAATTTCAGTAAATAACTGGTTTACATATTCTACGGTGCTTTTCTTTATGTAATCCTGTTCATATAGGTCACCCGCAATAAAAAAATATGGAATATTGTTTTCCTTTATGTATTCCACCATCTCTTTCATTACTTTCCTTTGTTCTAATCTTCTCTCTTGTGCAAATTTCCCCTTACCTGCTAATGTTGCAAAAGGACTATCAAAATGTATATCTGCTGTATGCATAAATTTCATAATTAATCACTTTCCTCTCTCAAGGTCATAAAAAATTAGATAGAATGTATATCCAATTTTTCAACTCACACTAATTTTATACCATAACCTCTAAATTAAGTCAATAGTTTTTAAAACATTTGTTCTCTAATTTATATGACATTTTTCGACATAAAAAAGCACTAAATTTAATTAGTGCTTTTAACAAAAAATATTAGTTGTCTTTCTTACTTGTATCTACTGAGCCAAATAATTCATCAAATTTTGCTTCCAATTCTTCTTGTAAATCTTTCGAAAATAATTCGTCTTCTCTAGTATTATCTTCCATTGGAAGCACTGGTGCTTCTTCTTGTTTTTTTACATTTTCACTCGCTTTTGGTTGAGCCTGTGGTGTTGGAGGTGTTATTGGTTTTACATCATCTTCAAATAAGTCATCTAATGATTCAACTTTTAAATCTTGTTCTGGCTTATCCGTTGAATCTGCATACGGATTTTGAGGATTGAATTTTCTCCACTCTCCTCTTACTCCAGCATCAAAATTATTGTGGTCTAGTCTCTCTTGATTTAACCTTCTATTCATAGTTGGTTTTGTGAAATAATAATATTTGTTTGCTTTTATTGGTTTCAAGCCTTTTTCAAATATTATACATAAGTCATTATCCATTCTTCTTAACTCATCTGGCGTCATTAGAGCTCTTCCCATTATTTGGTCAGATGTACTATAACCTTGTTTTGAAAAGTTTTTATCTCTATTTGTAGATTTTGTATCTCTTACAATTGTTGTTTCTCCTAATTGTTTTGAGAAATATTCAACTGTTTTAAATGAGTTACTTCCTAAGAATACGTGTGTATCACAGTTACCCATTATAGTTTCATATGATTTTTCGTAAACTGCCTCTAACTGATCTAAGTTCTGCAATATAACACTAAACGAAATTCCTCTACTTCTACTTGTTGATATCTTTTTATCGAAATCTGGTATTTGACCAATGTTTGCAAACTCATCTAATATAAAATATGTTGGTACTTTCAATCTTCCACCATTCATATCTGCATAATTATATAATTGTTGTATCATCTGTGCAAAGAATATTGTTAATAAGAAGTTATATGCTGTATGTGTATCTGAAGAAATTACATATACTGCTGTTTTGTGGTTTGCAATGTCTTCAAAGTTTATTGTGTTTGTTGAAGTTACATTTGCAATTTCCTGTGAATCAAATTTACCAAGTTTAGATTGCAAAGTACTTAATATTGAGCTGTATGTTTTTTCTGAACCTGCAACAACCTCTACAGATTGGAAGTTTGTTCTAGCAGGATGGCTTAATGGCAATTCACTCATTAATTCCCTTAATAAATTTGTTCCATTGCTACTAGCTGCTGCCCTAACCATTTCTGCACATGACGTTAAGTTTATTTCTTCTTTTGGCCTTTTCTCTAATAAATAATATATTAAAGATGTTACTTCCTACAATATTACCTATAGCAATATCAGCATTTCTGCGTTGTTATCCCAGAATGGGTCTGAACCTTTTCCATCTGAATCTTGTCCTTTAATAATTGTATTTGCTATTACATCAACATCAATCTCGCTTTGTATGTGCATTAGTGGATTGTATCCATCACTATTTTCTGGGTTTACTAAGTTTAAAACTTTTATATCATAACCGTTTGCTTTTAAATATCCTGCTGTTTTATCGTACAATTCACCTTTTGGGTCTGTAAATACATACGAACCTAACATTTGATATGCATTTGGAATTGAATATGATGCTGACTTACCAGAACCAGAACCTCCGACTACTAATACATTAACATTTCCTATTTTATCTACTGGCAAATAATTATCCTCAGCAAGAATTATTCCTTTATTCTTACTCAAGATTTTATATTGTTCTCCACCTTCACACCAGTCACTAGAACCATTTTCTATATCTACATAAGGACTGTTTGGCTTAGATTTAATAATTCCAATTGCAGTAACAACTAAGCATAAAATTGTAAGCCATAGAGTTCCTTTTCCGAAGGCACTTCCTGCTCCAGCACTTCCAATTCTAGTTATTGCTGTAAAGCTAGAAACTTCTTTTCCAAAATTTTCTATAAAATTTGCAAGTTCAAATTGCCCCTGTGCAGAGGTACTTTCAGCTATTGCAACCGACATAGGCGCAATTAATACTATCTCTAGTACAACCCAAAGTACTAGAAATAGTATTAAATATTTTTTATTCTTTTCAAAAGCTTTTTGTATTTTGCTCATATATTTATCACCTTTTCTTACGTTATATTACATTTCGTGTTCAATTTCTTTATTTGGTACTAATGGTATAGTTATATAATCGTTTTCATTCTCTGGTAAAGAAATAGACATTGATTCTTCTGGTGGTATTTTATATGTTTTTTCTTTTTCATCGGCTATTACTGTTCCACCAACAACTTTAAATTTTGAACCTCCATTTGTAGGTCCGTTTGCATCTTTACTCATTTAAGATCCCCCTTAATTATTATCTTCTCTTACTTCAAAAGCGAAATAAGATTTATATGGTTTTAATTTGCATTTTCCTCTAACTTCATTTGTATCTTTATCAAAATAAACTACTGGTTTTACTTCTTCTGTTGTTTCAGGATCTATTATTGTAATAGGTCTTTGAAAGTTTGGCGTATATCTTACATCTTTATATTCAGTTTCTTGTTCAGAATATAATGTATTAAACTTTACAGGAACAGGCCTTTTAGAAATTTTAACTTCATCTTTATTTAGTAATCCCATGTTAACAACAACTCTATCTTGTCCAAAAGATAGAATTATTAATTGGTTTCCTTCATCTTTAGGTGCATCAACAAAAAAAGTTTTTCTTTTATTTAGCCCTACTAATTCTTCTCTACATTTTAGCCTCTCCAATGTAAACTTTGGTGTATTTTCTTCCATCAAACCTTCTGTTTTATTAATTTGATAAATTACTGTGTTTACATTTTGTGGATCTGTTATACTAAAATGTTTTCCCTGTACTTGGTCCATATATTACACCTCTTTCTATATGAAACTTCTTCCATATTTTTTCTTCTGCATACTCTTATATTATAACTTGTTTTCAAGAATATGTCAATATTTTTATGTTCCCTTTTTATGTTTTTAAATTATGTCTCACGAGGATTGAATTTTGAAATTTTCTTTAACTGTCTATAAATTTCCTTTTCTTTTTCGGTTATGTTCTTAGGTATCATTATTTTTATTTTTATAATAAATTTTCCTCTTCCGCCTTTATTGTCTTTATATCCTTTATTTTCTATACAGATTTCTTCGCCTGTCTCTATTCCTTGTGGTATATAAACTCCAATAGTTTCATCTATTGCGTTAACTTCTACTTTTGCACCTAAAACTGCTTCCCAAGGGCTTATGTTTAGCTCTGTATAAATGTCAGAGCCAACTAATTTGTATTGTTTGTCCTCTGCAACATTTATTCTTATTAATAAATCTCCATTTTTTCCGCCATTTTCACCGGGTTTTCCTTGACCTATTAATCTAACTTTTTCTCCGTTTCTGATTCCAGCAGGTATATTTATTTCAAAGTTTTTCATTTTACCATTAATTGTACGTAAAGAAATTTTCTTAGTTTGACCAAAAAAACCTTCATATATTGTTATTGGTATTTCGGTTTCAACGTCTTCACCTTGAACTGGTACTTTTGATTTTCTTTGTTTTGCTGGTTCTTTTTCGTCATTATTGTGGTCTAGCCCAAATAATACGTTTAAAATTTCACTTCTTGTAGCTGTCTTTTTTGCTTCTTGTTGTTTTGTATCTTTCTTCTTTTTTCTTCCTATACGAGAATACCACATTCTATCATATTTTCTTCTTGTATTTGCATCAGATAAATTCTTATACGCTTCGTTTATATCTTTTAAACGTTCTTCATATCTGTTGTCCCCAGCATTCAAGTCTGGATGATATTTTTTTGCTTGTTCTCTATATGCTATTTTTATTTCTTCTACGCTAACTTTATTTGTTTCTAATCCTAGTATTTTGTAATAGTCCTTGAAAATCATTTGATATCCCCCCGCCTCATGGTGTTTGCATTATATCATACTTTGTTGAGGTTTAAAAGGTTTTTAGCAACATTTATTACAGTTTTTTTACAAAAGTTTCTGATTTGTTTCAAAATTATTTTACATTCTTTCCATTAGTAATTTATTTCTTGTTTTGACTATTGTTGGATGCATTAGCTTTTCTTTTTTTACTAACTTTTCAATACTTGCATCTATTATAAACAAAACGGCTCCATCTAAATCTTTTCTTGCAAGTTCACGTTCAGCATCTAAATCAAATTTTTCCGATTTTCTGTTTCTTTCTATTTTATCTGACACGTATATTATTTTTGCTAGCTCGTCCATGTTTGGACTTGTTTCTGTGTGATATTCTATTGCTTTTTGTATTTGCTCGCTTACATCATATAGCGTTTTTGCAATGTGTGCACCTATTTTTCCATGCAATAATGAAACATTAATTTTTTCTACTTCATCAATTGCTATATTATTTTTTTCAACATATTCTAAACTTTCCTCTTTTGTCATTTCCTTTGCTATATCATGAAGTAAACCTGCAATTCTAGCACTCTCAACATCCACATTGTATACTTTAGCAAGCTCTTCTGCCATTTCCATTACTCCTAACGAATGTATGTACCTGTATTCAGTTAAATTTTCTTTTAGATCATTTTTTATTCTTTCAATTAGTTCCATTTTCTGTTCCCTTCTTTTCAGCACCAATTCAGTTGAACAAGAATAAATTTTATAGTTCTTGTTCAATCAATTTATCTAGCAATTCTGAGTATGTTAATCCACAATTTTCCCACAATTTTGGATACATGCTTATGTTTGTGAAACCTGGCATTGTGTTTATTTCATTTAAGTAAATTTCATCTGTTTCTTTATCTACAAAGAAATCGACCCTTGCCAAACCACTTCCTTTAACTGCTTTAAACGCTTTTATTGCAGTTTTTCTTATTTTTTCTGAAATTTCTTTTGAAACGTCTGCCGGAATTATTGTTTTAGACTCTGCATTTTTGTATTTTGAATCATAATCATAAAATTCGTCTGCTGATAAAATTTGACCAACGCAACTTGCTTTTACATCGTCCATTCCAAGCACGGCACATTCAATCTCTTTTCCATTTATTCCTTGTTCAATTAATATTTCTTTGTCGTATTTTGCTGCTTCTTGTATACCATTTTTTAGTTCTTCAGCATTTTCTGCTTTACTTACACCTACTGACGAGCCAGAATTTGATGGTTTTACGAATACTGGATATTTTAATTTTTCGTTTACAATTTTGCATATTCCCTCTATTGTGGTGGAGATATAATTTAGCTCTTCGTCTACATATGTATAGCCATTCTTAGCGTTTACAACAACTGCTTTTGCTTGATTTATATTTGCCTTTTCGAATATCATTTTTGCATATACCTTATCCATACAAATTCCAGAAGCTAGTACTTTACATCCAACATATGGAACTTTTAGCAATTCTAATAACCCCTGAATAGTTCCGTCTTCTCCATACAAGCCATGTAGAACTGGAAATATTATATCTTGCTTCTTTAATATATCAAACTCATTTGTTATTTTTTCTAGTTCTTTAGGTTGCTCACCTATTTCAAATATCTCAATATCTTGTACTGGTTTTATATAATGAAACCATTCGCCTTTTTCTGATATATAAATAGGATAAATTTCATATTTTTCTTTATTTAAATTTTTTATTACAGAGCTGCCAGACACAACAGATACATCATGTTCTGTAGATTGCCCGCCAAATATTACTCCAACTTTTATTTTTTCCATAGTTTTCTCTCCTCGTTTTTAATGTTGTAGTAAACTTGCCACAATTTCCTTAAAATTCATTGAATTTGATGCTTTTATAAGTGCCACATCATCAACGGCTATTATTTTTTTCAATTTGTCTGTTGCTTCATTGTTATTATCAAAAGTGTATACATGTTCTATTCCATTGTTTTTTGCAACTCTTGCAATGTTTTCAGCTTCTTTTCCAACAGTGATTAATATGTCTATTTTATTTTTAGCAACTTCAAGACCAACTTTTTCATGTAATTCTTTTGAATATTCACCAAGTTCAAGCATATCTCCTAACACGGCAATTTTTCTCTTACCTTCTATGTTTTTTAAATATTCGATTGTCGATTTCATAGAATCATAATTTGCATTATAACAGTCATTTATTATTGTATAACCTTGCTCTGTTTTTTGAATATCCAATCTCATTTTGCTAAGCTCAAACTTTTTTATTCCTTCTTTAATTTCAGTAAGTGGAATATTTAATAATTTGCCTACACTAATAGCAGCCAAGCTATTATATACAAACGCTTCTCCTCCAACAGGTACATCTATTTTCTCATCATCTGGTTTTAACACAAATTTACTACCTGTTTCATTATATTCTATATTTTCAGCCATATTCGAACTATCATTATTTATTCCATATGTAACAATTTGATATTGCTTATTTTCTAAATACCATTTATGTAATAAATCATTATCATTATTTATTACAGCGGTTCCGCCTTGTTGTAAGCCTTCAAGTATTTCTAATTTAGCCTTTAAAATGTTTTCTCTTGAACCTAAATTTCCAATATGAGCTGTACCAACATTTGTAATAACCGCAATGGTTGGCTTTGCAATGGCTGTCAATTTACTAAGCTCTCCAAAATGATTCATTCCCATTTCTACTACAAGAGCCTCGTGGTCTCTTAATCCTAAAATTGTCATTGGCATTCCTATATGATTATTCATATTTCCTTGAGTTTTTAATGCATTATATTTTTGTGAAACAACACTGTATATGATATCCTTTGTGCTTGTTTTTCCAACACTTCCAGTAATTGCGATTACTGGGATGTTGTATTTTTCTCTCTTCAATTTTGCAATTTGTCCTACGGCTTCAACAGTATCATCTACTTGAATAACAAATTTATTTTCTAAACGCTTTATCTCTAAGCCATCAATTTTATTTATAATTGCTCCTTTTGCTCCATTTTTCAGAGCGTCTTCATAAAACTTTCCACCATCAAAACGCTCACCTCTAAAACCTATGTACACATCTCCTTCTTTAATTTCTTTTGTATTCTTAGAAAAACTCTCACATTCTTCTAATTTACTTCCATATATAAGAGTTCCATTTGTGGCTTTTAAAATCTCTTCAACAGTTATATTTTTATTCAAAATTTATCACAATCCTTTCGTGAAGTACCAGTTAGCTTTCACAGTAGCAATGGCCTCCAATCATTTTTTACTATTATATTCCAGAGGAATTTTTTTTGCAACAATTTAGATTTAATATTCATTTAATGTTCTTCTTTTAAATTAATAAAAAACACAAGGAGGAAAGTATGAAAAAGTTTTTTATTATTTCAATTTTAGTGTTGCCATGCATATTTTCAAGTATTCCATTTACGTATGTATCAAGCACCACGGTCATTTCACTAAGTGACTCAAGAATTACAGTAAACGGTGAAACAATTAGTACAGATACAAGTAGTAATGTCTATTTATCAAATAAAATGGATAATGGTGGCACGAGCGATGATGCTACAAGTAGTAACATAGAGATTTCTAATATCATCAATATAAACAGTGCCGGAACTCATGAATTTTCTGGGATTCTAACTGATGGTCAAATTTTTGTTAATACGAATAACATCGTTGGCGAAAAAATAAAGCAAAGTGTTGAAAGCTGGGAAGATTAAGATAGTATTCTGTATTTTATCGAAAGATGGACGTCCCTTTTTGGGCGAAGCTTTTTTACTTTTGGTCGATAATTTTGCTACTTTATTAAATTATAATTTTTTTAACTTTACTTGCTAATTCAAATTTCTTCATTTATAATAAAATTAAGAAAATAAAAGGAGTTAATTATATGAAAAATAAAAAAGAAATTGTAATTTTAAGTTTAATATTTATCGCAATAATTGAATGTATAGTCTTATTGATATTATTCAAGATATTGATATTAATGAAAGATGAAACAATTAATGGAACAATTAAAGATAAATTTTATCTTTCTCAAGAACCTACAATGTATGTTTCAAAACAAATACATAAAATCATTTCGGATAAAATGGTACTTGATTCATACTATTCAATATATAAAGATGGTACAATTTATTATACACTTTCCTATGCTCCCCCAGACATTTATCCTAAAAATCTTCAAAAATTTTCATTTATAAAAAAGCTTAATCACAGTGAACAAAAAAAACTAAAGTCAGAATTAATACGCTTAAGTAACTCACAATTCTCAACCACAAATTTTTCATCAATAGATTATCCTTATTCCATATTTAAAGTAAATGGAACAAGATATTTCATTAAAGACTATGATGTTTACTCAAACATACTTGCAAAGTATATAAATATAGTTGATTACATAAAAAAGTAGAATGCAGTCTTATGATGAATAATTTATTTATATTTCTTTTTTTAATTACTAAAAGCATGAAAAAAGTTCAAATTGTTAGATAAAAATTTAACAATTTGAATTTTTTTATTTTGCTATTTTGTATTTCTGTTTGCTATTTCTATTGCTTTTGTTACCATGTTTCCACAAGTTTTTGAAGGTATGTTTTCCCAACCTCCGTCTTTTTTTACTTGCTCATAAACACCTAATTCTTTTGCTATTTCTTCTCTAAGATTTTCAGTCATAATGTTTCTTTTTGTCATTGCAGAATCCTCCTCTATTTATTAATGATTTATATTTTTACATTACTATTTTGCGTAATTTTTTATTTAAAATACAGGAGCATTCTGGGGACGGAGGAAAAAATGATCAATGTGTTAATGTTCCGTCTGGCGTGTTTACTATTAATAGTATGTCTTCTTCTTTTCCGGTTTGTGCATTTATATATACTAAAAATTCATTGTCTTCTACTTTTCCTTTAAATTCCCAACAGTATACTTCTGTGTTCCATTTTGTTGGAATTAATGCTAATCCTTCGCTCATAATTTCTAAGTCTTTGTTTAATACTTCTTTTGCTTTTTCTTTTGAAATTATATTTGTTTCAAATGTTCTCTCTGTGTGTGAATTCAAATATCCAGAGGTTTCTATTCCTAGTATACTTCCATCATCTAGTGCAACTTTTACCTTTATTAAATCTGGATATATTGTTACCGTCTCGTTGTTGCTATTTGTTTGCGTGTATGCATAATTTATTGTTACAATTCCATTTTGTTTTAAATAATATGTTTCTTTCATGTTTGAGTATCCGTGATTATTTAGAAATTCTTTTGCTATTTCGTCTGCACGTTCTTGTGTTAATGTTTCTGCGCTCACTGCTCTGTTGCAGTTTGCAAATATTACGTGTCCGCCTTTTTTTGATATTGATATTGTTGCATTGATATCACTTTCTTTCATTTTTACATTAAAATCGAATGAAGGAATTTCTGCATTTTCCGAATATCCATGTGATTCTATATTGTCTATTTTATCTGTTCCATAAAATTGATTTACTATTTCTTTCGCCTTTTCTTCATCTATATCTTCACCAGTTAAGCCTTTTTTCTCTGCTGATGAAATGTGCTCCGAAAAAGCTCCATCATATATTAAGCCTGCATATTCGTGAAAATTTTCTTCAAGATTAGAGAAACTGTCCTTGGTTATGCTACTTACTTGTGTTGCAAATGCTCTTGTTCCTTCATCTCTCAGCTCATTCCACTTTATTCTTCCGCTATTTAAATCTGTTGATAGTTGATTTAATGTATTTTCTAAATCTAGGCTATAAGTGTGCAATTGTTTTATATTGTTAAAATCTTCTTGTGATAAATTTTCTCCACCAATTGTTTTTCTAGAAAGTGAATAACTGTAATCACTTACTTGGTTTAAAAATTTAGATGTATTTTCTAATTCATTACTGTTTATTGGTAATTGTGCTAGACAACTTTGCGCAACGCTTGCTTCTCTCCAAACATTAGTTAATGTTTCTGCTCCATGCTCTGGAGTTGTTGATATTAAAGCTTTTGCAAGGTATGTTTCTACATTTTGTACATAGTCTACCAACTCGAAAAAGGCCATATTGTAACCATTTTCCGATGCTGTTACGTATTTTCTTCCTTCTTGATAAGCATAATAAATTGCTGCCCCTGCAATCACAACTGCAAAGATTATTCCTATTATTATATACGATGTTGTGGTTTTTAATTTTTTACTCACTTAAATTTCCTCCTTATTTACAAAATCTATGTTTTCCAATTGTCTTAATAAGTGGTCTTGACCAAATCCACTTGTTTGTAGCTGTGCTTGGATTAAAATAATATATTGCTCCACCCGTTGGGTCCCAGCCATTCATAGCGTCTCTTGCTGCTTTTAAAACTGTAGAACCTTCTTTTATTGGTACATTTATCTGTCCGTCAGATACTGCTGTAAATGCACCTTTTTCGTAAATTACTCCGGCTATTGTATTTGGAAATTGAGAAGATTTTACTCTATTTAGTATAACTGCTCCAACGGCAACTTGTCCTTCATATGGTTCACCTCTTGCCTCTCCATTTATTGCCCTAGCCATTAATTGCAAGTCTGACGTAGACGATGAATCACTTGATGCTTCTACATTTTTCGGCAATAAATTTATAAGTACATACAAGCCTGTAACCATCAAAAGCAAAATTGGTATAATAAAAAACTTTTTAATTTTCATACTTACTCCTTCATTTTAATTTTTGAAACAATTACTATTTTAAGAAATTTTTTCATAAAATAGTAATCGTTTCACTAAAAAATTATGATTAGAATAAAAAGGGTATTTGAGTTAGTCGTAACTCTAGCTATATTATTGGTAATTTTTCAAATTTTATGCATTTTACTTTTGTTTTTTGTTTTATTATGATAAAATCAAATTGCAAAAAATCTTCATAAAAATGTTTATAATTTATTTTACATTTTTATAAAAAATTTATAAGGGGAATTTAAACAATGAAAAAAATTTTAATATTTTATGCATCATTTGGTGGCGGTCATTTATCTGCTGCTAATTCAATAAAACAATGCATTGATGAGAATTTTGAAGGATATGAAACAAGTTTGGTTGATTGTTTATTATATGTAAATAAGCCTATTAATAAAATTTCTACTATTGCTTATAAGGAAATGGCTAAGAAGTTTCCTTGGGCTTGGGGCGAGGTTTATAGCCACTCGCAGAGAGGACCTATGGCACACATTAGCTCTACTGCTAATAATCTAATGGCTAAAAAATTACTAAAATTACTAAGAGAATATTCGCCAGACATAGTAATTTCTACTCACCCATTTGGGAGCCAAATGGTAAGCTATTTAAAGAGAAAAGCTCTAATTGATTGCAAATTAGCTACAATAATGACAGATTTTGCTCCTCATGAGCAATGGTTAGTAGGAAAAGAACAAGTAGATTACTTTTTTGTTTCTCATGAAAAAATGAGACAAGAATTAATAGATGATAATATTCCTGCTGAAAAAGTATTTGCAACTGGAATTCCAATTTCTAAGAGATTCTTGATGACTTATAATAGAGAAGAAATTATGAATTCATTTAACCTTAATTTAAATAAAAAAGTTATTTTGTTGTTTGGCGGTGGCGAGTTTGGTTTAGGAAGAGAGCAAACATTAAAAATACTAAAATCATTTATTACTCATTCAAGTAATCATCAAATTGTTGCAATTTCTGGAAAAAACGAAAAAATGAAAGAAGCTTTTGAAAAATTAGTTTCAGAGTTGCATGCCGAAGATATAGTAAAAGTTTTGCCATACACCACACAAGTGCCAGAATTAATGAGTATTGCTGATTTTGTTGTAACAAAACCCGGTGGTTTAACATCTACAGAAAGCCTAGCTTCCAGACTTCCAATGGTTTTAATTAACCCTATTCCTGGTCAAGAAGAAGAAAATGCAAAATTTTTAGAAGATTCAGGTGTTGGAATTTGGTTAAAACAAAAAGAAAATTGTGATGAAATAATTACAGAACTTTTAAATAATGAGGATAAATTAAATCAAATGAGAAAAAACACAGAATCGCTTGCAAAAAAGAACTCAACAATGGATATTTGTAGAACAATACTTATACAACAAAAACCCGGATAATTTTCGGGTTTTATATTTTTATAATTGCACTCTTCCTTCCAACGCTCTACTTAATGTTACTTCATCAGTATATTCTAAGTCTCCACCAACTGGAACTCCGTGTGCTATTCTTGTTACTTTTATTCCCAATGGCTTTATCAGTTTTGATAAATACATTGCGGTTGCCTCGCCTTCCACTCTTGGGTTTGTTGCAAGTATTACTTCTTTTACACTACCATTCATCAAACGTGCAAGAAGCTCTTTTACTTTTATGTCATCTGGTCCAACGCCATTCATCGGAGATATTGACCCATGTAGCACATGATATACTCCCTTAAATTCGTGTGTTTTTTCCATTGCCACAACATCTCTTACATCTTCTACAACACAAATTAAAGAGTGGTCTCTTCCTGTGTTTGCGCATATTGGGCAAGGATCTGTATCTGTTATGTTGTAGCATTGTGAACAATATTTTAAGTTTTTCTTTGCATTTTGTATGCTTTCTATAAATTCGTTTGTTTCTTCTTCGCTAGCATCTAATATATAAAACGCAAGTCTTGCCGCTGTTTTGTTTCCTATGCTAGGAAGTTTTTCAAAACTTTCTATTAGCTTTTCTATTGATGGTGAATAGTATGACATATGTTTCTCCTGTTATTTTACATTAATCCTGGTATGTTGTATTTTCCAAGTGATGCGGCTTGTGCGTCGTCTACTTGTTTCAATGCATTATTTATACATGTTGCAATTAAATCTTCTAACATTTCTACATCATCTGGGTCTAATACCTCTGGTTTTATTTTTATTTCTTTTATTTGTTTGCTTCCAGAAACCTTTACTTTTACGGCTTCTCCGCCTGCAGATGCCTCGAATTCTTTTGCAGCTAGTTCTTCTTGTGATTTTTCAACATCTGATTGCATTTTTTTTGCTTCTTTCATTAATTGATTTAGATTCATTCCTCCAAATCCACCCATTCCTGGAAATCCACCTCTTTTTGACATTTTAATCCTTCCTTTCTTAGTTTAGAAAATTGTAATTATTTTTCAAACTTTCTCCTATTAATCAATTATATTAATCGGTATATCCAATCCATTCGATATATCGCTGAAAGTATCTGTCTTAGACACTATTTCTTCATTATTATCTACAAGTACAACTCTCATTGGCTTCCCAAGTTCCATTGATACTTGCTTTACAATCTCACTCATGTTTTCTGGCTTTTCAAGAATATCTTTTCTAAATGGTGTTAGTCCATTTTCGAAATTAATTCCGACTGTCATGTCGTTTATTTCATTTGCAGAAGATGTCATTAATATTGATGATAATGATATTCTGCCTTCTTGTTTGATATTATCTATTATTTTTGGCCAATTTTGTACCTTGTCGCCCAATTTAACATTTGTTGATTTCTTTACTTCTGGTTTAATTGCATATTGAGTCTTGCTTTCTTGACTCGTAGAGCTTGAAGCTACTGCACGTGGTGCATTTTGTAATTGTGTAATTTGTTTTTCTAATCTATTTATTTTGTATTTTAAATCTTCAACCTCTTTTGAACTAGCCCCTGAATCTCCGGAACTTACTGTACTACTCGTGCTAGCTTCGTTGCACAGCTTTATTATTGTAACTTGAAACATTATCAATTTCTGTGATGACCATTTCATATCGTTTTGCAAATTTGATAATTCATATATCATAGAAATTAATCTTTCTTTCGTCGTGCTATCTGCTAATTCTTTAATTTGATTTTTCTCAGCTTCACTGTAAATTTCAAGCTTAGTATTTGTTTTAAACACAAGAATATCTTTTACATATTTTATTATTTCCCATAAGAAATTACTTATGTCTTTTCCTTCTGAAATAATCTCGTTTATTGCATCAAGTGCATCTTCAGTATTTTTTTGCAAAATACTTTTTGTAATTTTATTTACACTTTCTGTTTTTGGAATTCCAACCAATTCTTTTACTAAATCTTCGGTTATTTTTCCTTCTTCTTGCATACATCTTTCTAATATGCTAAGAGCGTCTCTCATTGCACCTTCTGCTAATATTGCTATTAGCTTTTTTGCTTCTGGAGTAATATCTATATTGCTTTGCTCACATACAAAATTCAATCTTTTTTCTATGTTGTCATTTGATATTTTCTTAAAATCAAATCTTTGGCATCTTGATAATATTGTTGCTGGCAATTTTTGTGGTTCCGTTGTAGCCAAAATAAACTTTACATGTGCTGGTGGCTCTTCCAAAGTTTTAAGTAATGCATTGAAAGCTCCCGTAGAAAGCATATGAACTTCATCTATAATATATACCCTATATTTTGCAACTGTTGGTAAGAAATTTACTTCGTCTCTAATGGCTCTAACATCCTCAACACTATTGTTAGATGCAGCATCCATTTCTACTATATCTGTAAGTGAACCTTCAAGTGCTGCTTTACAAACTGCACACTCGTTGCAAGGCTCTCCATCCTTAGGGTTTAAGCAGTTTACGGCTCTTGCTAAAATTTTGGCAGCAGAAGTCTTTCCAGTTCCTCTACCTCCATTAAATAAATAAGCATGGCCAACCCTATCATTAATAAGCTCATTTTTCAATGTTCTTACAATATGTTCTTGCCCAACTATTTCGTCAAATTTTAAAGGTCTAAATTTTCTATATAACGCTGTATATTCCAATTTTTTTACCTCCATAATTTTATTATATTGGTTAAAAGGTATGAGATTTTTAACTTCTCTATGGAAAGCACCCTACATAAAGAGGTCTGCTTATTGCTGCTTCCTTCCGGACCTGACAAGGTTCACAGTTCTTTATCAAGATACTCTCCATACAAAAGTTATATCTCATACCTTTTGCATTATATACTATTTTGTTTAGTTTAGCAAGTAAAAATTTGCTATTTTATTCTTTTAAAAACAATTCCACTCATGTCTGTTATTTCTTTGTTGCTTGTACCTTCTGTTAAGAGATTTTCACATGGCAAACTTAATGTGATATTTGTTTTATATTTTATTTTATTTGCTTGAATTATAAAATCGAAATTCACTTGAAATTTAGTTTCGTCTTCCGTAGTGCCTATTTTAGTAAGCAAAGTACCATTGTGTTGTACTTCGGTATCATCATTTGAAACAAAATTTCCTACATTTGTGTTTGCAAATCTGATTACGGCTGAACCACCCTGATTACAAATTTCTAATGTTTTAGGGTTACTCGTTTTTCCGCCTTTGTATGCCAATCCATTTTCTACTAAATATGACGCATCATATGTAAAAGTTCTGCCTTCTAAGCTATTTGGCATAAAAACTTTTACAACACCCTTAGCAGGCTGTTTTGTAACTTTAATGTTATCGATTGTAACACTGTCTAAAAGTTCATCTTTATCTGTATTTTTATCTATAAAGAAATAAACATCATTATTTTGATTTACAGACAAATTCCATTTTGAACTCTCTTCTGGATTCTCTGTATTTTGTTCTCCTTCTGCCGTGCTTATTATGGTTATTTTAGATAACTGATACGGCATATTCTTTTCACCCTCAATTTGATATTGAATAATAATCAGTATTACAACAATTATTACAACCATAAGTACACTGATTGCTATACTCATTTTTATTCTATCCTTCATACTGGTATTCATTTTTTCCCCCACGCTTTATTTGGCGGAGACGGTGGGATTCGAACCCACGGGCCGGTTGCCCGGCTAACTGATTTCGAGTCAGCCTCGTTATGACCACTTCGATACGTCTCCTATTGTACCTACTAATTATATCAAAACAATAGAAAAAGTCAAATTATTTTCGTAAAAATTTTGTGAACTAACATTATGTCCAATTTTATTATAGCTGTTGCTTTTTGTTCTATTTTATATTATATTTATTACAAATTTAGGGGGTTTATGTATGAGAGTTGTTGTTCAGCGTGTAAAACACGCAAGTGTTACTATAAATGGAACTGTTAATGGAAAAATAAATAACGGCTTTTTAGTTTTACTTGGCGTACAATCCACAGATAGTGAACAAGATGTGGATTACTTAGTGAAAAAAGTAACAAATTTAAGAATTTTTTCTGATGAAAATGATAAAATGAATTTATCTTTAAAAGATGTTAATGGAGAACTTTTAATTGTTTCTCAATTTACTCTATATGCAAATTGCAAAGAAGGAAACAGACCCTCTTTTGTAGAAGCTGCCAAACCAGATATTGCTATACCTTTATACGAATATTTTGTTTCTGAATGTAAAAAAATAATTCCAGTAGTTGAAACTGGAATATTTGGTGCAGACATGAAAGTTGATCTTTTAAATGACGGCCCTGTGACCATTATAATGGATTCAAAATAAATTGAATCCATTATTTTTTCTTTTTTTCTCTTAATTCTTTAAAAAACTGTTGTAATATTTTTTTGCATTCTGTTTCCATAACACCTTTTTCGATTTCTACAACATGGTTAAATTTATAATCTTCAAGTAAATTTAATACAGAACCACACGCACCAGTTTTTTCATCCATGGTTCCAATAACGACCTTTTTCATCCTTGCCTGAATCATTGCTCCCGTACACATTGCACATGGTTCTAAAGTAACATACATTGTACAATTTTCTAGTCTCCAAGACTCTAGTTTTTTACTAGCCTTTTGAATCGCAATAATTTCAGCATGTTTTGTTGTGTCTTTTTTCTGTTCTTTTCCATTGTGTGCCCTAGCTATTATTTCATCGTCTTTTACAATAACGGCCCCTACTGGAACTTCATCCTTTTTATAGGCTTTTCTAGCTTCTTTTATAGCTTCCTTCATAAAAAATTCTTCCACTATTTACTCCAATTAAAAATTTATAAAAAAAATGGTGTACCAGAAGGGAATTGAACCCCCGACACACAGTTTAGGAAACTGCTGCTCTATCCAACTGAGCTACTGATACATTTCTAGTTAATATAATAGCATTTTGGAATAGGTATGTCAATTATTTTTCTCTTTATTCTATTATATAAATTTTTAAAAATTGTTTTATTCTCTTAATATCTATGATATAATATTCTTATAAAAAGTGGGGTGATATTATGCAACAAACCATTAATATTCAAGAACTTGAAAATGCATTAAATAAATATGGTGATATTGTATTAACTAAAAATTCCAAAAACGATGTTATTATAATGAGTATCTCGGAGTATAAAAGAAAGTTAAAAGATAATGAACTAAGTAAAAAACTTGAAAAAGCAGAACAACAAATAAAAGATGGAAAAACAGTTAAGGCTACTACAGTATTTAGAGAATTAGAAGAAAAATATGGATTTTAAATACAATCTAGAATTCACTGATGACTGTAAAAATGAAATACTTGAAATATATGAATATATCTCACAAAATTTAGCGTCAACAGAAGCAGCAAAAAAATTAATGAAAAAAATAAAGACGTCAATAGCATTTATCTGAAGAACCTTATTTATATATGCGAATTGATACAACTAACAATAGCCATAATAATTTTAGAAGAATTGTAGTAAATAATTATGTAATATTATATTTAGTAAGCGAAGCAAACCATACAGTTTATATTTCTCATATGTACTATGGGAAAAAAAATTATATGTAGTCTTAATTTACTTTTTATTCATTATTATTAAACATTGAAGAAGCCAACTATGTAGTTGATGCTTCTTTTTTATTTACTCTTTATTCCATGTAAATTTTGTGCTATAATTATTTTCAGTTTTTATTTTTATGAAAGGATTTTGCCAATTATTTTTATCAATTTGGTAATTATGCAAATATATGAAACATATTTTAAGTTATATGAGAAGAGCAATTGAAGATTATGATATGATTGAGGATGGAGATAAAATTGCCGTTGCATTGTCTGGTGGAAAGGATTCTATTACTTTGTTAAATGGGCTAAAAAGTTTACAGTACTTTTATCCCAAGAAATTTGAATTAATTGCTATAAGTGTAAATCCTGGCTTTGAATATTTCGATTCTGAATTTTTAAAGAAAACATGTGATGACTTAGGAGTTCCTTTCTTTGAGGAGAAATACGATATTAGCAAGATTGTTTTTGAGGACAGACAAGAGCAAAATCCATGTTCTCTATGTGCTAATTTGCGTAGGGGTATTCTTAACACTGTTGCAAAACGTGAACATTGCAACAAGATTGCATTAGGTCATAATTTAGATGATGTTTTGGAAACTTTTTTGATGAATTTGCTTTTTGCAGGAAGTATTTCCACTTTTTCTCCTGTAAGTTATATGGATAGGTCTGGAATTACTTTAATTAGACCATTAATTTATGCGTCTGAAAAAGAAACAAAACGATATGTTAAAAAAAATGGCAAACAAATAATGCCTAAAGTTTGCCCTATGGATGGTCATTCAACAAGAGAATATATTAAGAATTTAATTGTTACATTATCTATAAAAAATCCACATGTAAAAGCCAATATCATGGGTGCAATAAAAAGAAATAATATAAACGGATGGAAAGATACAACTCAACGAAAACAATCTAATTAAACAGATTAAATAAAATCAGAGATAATTTTTATAAAAATAAAAATTATCTCTTTTGTTATTTTTAGTTATATTTGCTTACATTTTTGCTTGTTCTTCCATTACTTTTGTTAGTTCTTTTAATTCTTGTTCTGCTTCTTCCTCTGTTTTTCCTTTTACACCCATATAGAATTTAATCTTTGGCTCTGTTCCAGAAGGACGTACACAGCACCAAGCATCGTTTTCAAGTCCATAATATAAAACATTTGAATTTGGTAATCCTGTTTTTGTTGTTTCTCCTGTTGCATTATTCTTTATAATGTCTTTTTTATAATCTCTAAATTCAACTACCTTATATTTTCCAAGTGTTGTAGCTGGATTTTCTCTCATTTTTTCCATCATTTGTTTAATTTCTTCTGCTCCAGTCACACCTTCTCTTGTAATTGATATTGTAAGTTCTTTGTAGAATCCATATTTATTATATATGTTTATCATTTGATCCCATAATGTGTAACCTTTTTCTTTATAATAAGCTGCTGCTTCACATAATGCCATTACTGCTGCAATTCCATCTTTATCTCTTGCATGTGTTCCAATTAGGCATCCGTAGCTTTCTTCGAATCCAAACATATATGTATATTCATTACTTTGTTCAAACAATCTCATTTGCTCACCAATGTATTTGAAGCCTGTTAAAACTTCTATTAATTTTAGATTATACTCTTTTGCTATTGCATCGGCTAAGTTTGATGATACTATTGTTTTAATTAATGCACCATTTGCTGGAATTTCTCTTCTTTCTTTCTTTTGAGATAATTCGTATTCGGCAATTAGAAGTCCAGACATATTCCCTGTAAATGAATGATATTCTCCTGTTTTCGAGTCTTTTGCATATACACCTAATCTATCTGCATCTGGGTCATTTGCAAGTACAACATCTGCATCAACTTTTTCTGCCAATTCTAGTGCTAACTTGAATGCATTTGCATCTTCTGGATTTGGATAGCTTACTGTTGGGAAATCTCCATTTGGTTTTTCTTGCTCTGGTACAACATATACATTTTCAAATCCTATTTCTTTTAGTATTCTTTGTACTGGCATATTTCCAGCTCCATGTAATGGTGTGTATACTATTTTTACATCTTTTTGAACTCTCTTTATTGTATCTAGATTAAGTACTAAATTTTTTAGAGTCTTTATATACTCATCGTCTATTTCTTTTCCAATAACGTGATATAAATCAGCTTTTTCGGCTTCGTCTTTTGACATTGTTTTTATCTCAGAAAATTCTTTTATGTTGTTTACTTCTGTTATAATTCCTTTATCATGTGGTGCAACGATTTGTGCTCCATCTTCCCAGTAAACCTTATATCCATTGTACTTTGGAGGATTATGACTTGCTGTAATCATGACCCCTGCTATACATTTCAATTGTCTTACTGCAAAAGATAGCTCTGGAACTGGTCTTAAACTTTCGAATACATATGTTTTTATTCCATTTGCATTTAAGCATAATGCTGTAAATTCACTAAATTCTTTAGACATATGTCTTGAATCATAAGAAATTGCAACACCTTTATTCTCTGGGTTATGCATTTTTATGTAGTTTGCAAGTCCTTGTGTAGCTTTAGTCACAGTATATTTATTCATTCTGTTGCTACCATTTCCTATTACACCTCTTAATCCTGCTGTTCCAAACTCTAAATCTTTATAAAATCTGTCTTGAATTTCAGACTCATCATCTTTAATACTTCTTAATTCTTTCTTTGTTTTTTCATCAATTGCTGGATCATTTAACCATTCATTATATTTTTCTAAATAACTCATAAAAAATTCCTTTCTTAAAAACACTTTTTTATATTTAAGCAAAAGAAGCTTGAACCTTTTGTATAACAAAAAATTCAAACTCCTATATTTTAATTATACAATTATTTTATTTTATGAAATTCTTTGTATAATTTTCTAGCTGTTTCAGGGCTATCTACACCTTCTGCATTCTTAACTGGTGCAAATTCCTCTTCCCTTTTTACTCTTAAAATGGCCATATCATCTAGTGATTCAAACGCATCAAATAAGAATGCTTCAAATTTATATGCATTTGGTTTATCACTTGTTATTAAGTTTCCATCTTTATCTAAATACTTAGCCTTTTTAAATGCACTATGATATGGTAATGTATTTTTGCTTATTTCTTCTATAGCTTTTACGCTAAACAAATTACATAATATATGAGATTCTCCATATACTAGTCCGCCATTTTCGTTTGTTGCTTCTGCCATTTCTTCTGATATTTCGCTATATTCTACAACGCTTGGTTTTCCATTTCTCTTGCAGAATACTCCAACTTTTTCATGAGGTCCAGCTTTTACAACACTCTTTCCTGCTGCTAGAACTTTTTTATCTATTGCTAGTCCTAATAACACTGGGTCTACCATGTTTACTAAAACATTATCAACACCACCGATAAAAGCCCATTCGATTCCTCTTGACTTCATATCATATATTATTCCATTTTTCTTCATTGATAGGAATATTCCACCATGTCCATCTGCTGCTTGTTTTATTAATCCATCTTCACCTATTAG
>OLVX01000369.1_pt1 | contig 45446 bp, 34 predicted proteins | sample 1673271 | NCBI WGS metagenome assembly OLVX01 (sample SAMEA3178939, study PRJEB25190) | human gut metagenome | biome: human gut; feature: human-associated habitat; material: faeces | place: Austria | collected 2013
TAGTATAGGGAGAGTGAGTTGATATGAGTGAAACTTTCAAAATCAATATATACTTCGATGAAAAAGGAGAAGAATTAGAAGGAGTAATAAAACATTTAATAATTAATATTTTAAAGAAGGATATTTTTGAGCATTAAAATTTTGCCTTAAATAAGATATAATAAAATTAAATTCAAATTGTTTTTATCAAGCATAGAAGGGAGGAAAAATGCTTGAACAAATAGAAAAAACAATATACAAGGTAGCAATTTATATAAGACTATCCAAAGAAGATGTAGATAGAGGATATGACGAAAGTGAAAGTATAAAAAATCAAAGAACACTGCTAACAGAATATGTACAAAAATTAGGATGGGAGTACCAATTAATACATACATATGTTGACCAAGGATTTACTGGAACAAATTTTAATAGACCAGACTTTCAAAGAATGATAAAAGATATTGAACAAGGCAAAATAAATATGGTTGTAACAAAAGACTTATCTCGTTTAGGTCGTGATTATATAGAAACAGGGGAATATATAGAAAAATGGTTTCCAGAAAATAATGTAAGATATGTTTCTGTAACAGATGGAATAGATACTTTTGAAACATCAAATGGCAATAATGATATAGCACCATTTAAATCAATATTAAATGATATGTATTCTAAAGACTTATCTAAAAAAATCAGAACAGCTATGCATACTATGCAAAAACAAGGAAAATGGGTAGGTGGAAAAACACCACTCGGATACATAAAAGATTCAAATGATAAAAACAAACTAATAATTTATGAACCGGAAGCTAAAATTGTAAGAAAAATTTTTAATATGGCATCCAATGGAAATCAAGTTGGAACTATAAGAGACTATCTAAACAGTAACAACATTTCGACAGCCAATAAATCAAGGTATAATAAAGAAACGTTTTGGGAAAATAAAACTGTAAAAAACATATTAAAAAATAAAGTTTATATAGGTACAACAGTGCAAAATAAAAGGAGTAGAATAAGTTATAAAAATAGAAAAATTAGACCAAATTCAGAAGAAAAATGGATAATTGTAGAAAATACACATGAACCAATAATAGATAAAAAAGTATTTGATTCTGTTCAAAAAATGGTAATAGTGCAAAACTATAATAGAAATGAAAAGAAAAATATGTTTTTATTAGACGGTTTACTTTTTTGTTATGAATGCAAACATAAAATAGGAGTAAGAGGAAAAAAGAATGGTAATTACTATATGGTATGTAACAATTATCGCAGAAATTCAAAATTAAAACTTTGCACATCACATGGTTTTAGCTATTCTAATTTAGAAGAAACAGTAATTAATTATATTAAAAATTTATTCCAAAAGATAGATGATAAAAGAATAGAGTTAGATGTAAAAAATAATATAACGAAATATGATTATGGAAAAATACTTCAAAAACTAGAAAACGAGATAAAATTAATAAATAACAATATTGATCAAATGTATGTTGATAAATTAAATAATAAAATAAGTGAAGAAATGTATGAAAGGTTATTCTCGAAACTAAAAAATGAAATAAAGCAAAAAGAAAACGAATACATAGAAATTAAAAGACAAAAAGACGAATCAAAAAAAGATGATACCGAAAAAATAAAAAGTGTTATACAAGAGTTTTTGAGTTTAAATAAGCCAACATCAGAAATTATGAAAGTAATTATCAATAGAATTGAAATTCACCAAGATAAACAAGTGGATTTGTATTTCAATTTTAAACAATTAAATAATCTAAAAAAAAGCACATAGGGCTAATTTAATTTTAAATATTAGATTAGTCAAAAATAAAGATTAAAACTGCCTATTTTTATATCAACCAGAAGGAATATCAATGGCAGTGCCAATGAAAAATGGAGGAATGTCAAAAAGCAAGGTAATTTTCTATGTAATATTATCAGGAATAACAACAGGTATAGGAGCTTTTTTTGGTGCAATAGTTGGTTCAATTTCAAATGCTGTAATTGCAATTTGTTTAAGTTTTGCGGCTGGTGCAATGCTTTACATTGTGTCTGGAGAATTAATTCCAGAATCTAATAAATTGTATAAAGGGAGAATGTCTGCTGTTGGAAATATGATAGGTTTTATAATTGGAATTTTTGCAACACAACTATAGAAGTATGTTAAAAAATGCTATTTTAAATAAATTTTAATGCGAAAAAATGTTTGAAAAAACTTATGAAATATATTGACTTTTTGTATTATAAATTATATAATTTTAATTAATTATTTGAGATAGTAGGAGAGAAAAAATGCAAGATATATTGAAAAATTTAAATGATAAACAATATGAAGCCGTAGTAAATACAGAAGGTCCATGTTTAGTAATAGCAGGAGCGGGAAGTGGAAAAACAAAAGTATTAACTCATAAAATTGCTTATTTAATTGGAGAAAAGAATGCTTTGCCTTGGAATATACTAGCAATTACATTTACAAATAAAGCAGCAAATGAAATGAAAGAAAGAATAACTAATTTAGTAGGAGATGTTGCACAAGATATTTGGATGGGGACATTCCATTCAATTTGTGTTAGAATACTTAGAAAATTTATAGATAGATTAGGATTTGATTCATCATTTATTATTTTTGATACTAGTGATCAAAGAACATTAGTTAAAACATGCATAAAAAATATTGGTTTAGATGATAAAATGTTTACAGATAGAAGTGTTTTATCAGAAATAAGTAATGCGAAAAATGAAATGTTGGAGCCAGAACAATATACAGTAAGGGCAAATGGAGATTTTAGAAAAGAAAAAATTGCTTTGGTATATGAAATGTATCAAAAAAGGTTAAGAGAAAATAATGCTATAGATTTTGATGATATTATAAATTATACTATTAAAATTTTAATGGAAAATCCTGATATATTAGAATACTATTCAAATAAATTCCAATATGTTTTAGTAGATGAATATCAAGATACAAATAAAGCACAATTTACATTAGTTACAATGCTTGCTTCAAAGAATGGAAATATAACAGTTGTTGGAGACAATGACCAAGGAATTTATAGTTTCCGTGGAGCTGATATTTCTAACATATTAAATTTTGAAAGAGATTTTCCTGGTACAAAGATTATAAAACTTGAGCAAAATTATCGTTGTACAGGTAATATCTTAAAAGCTGCAAATAGTGTTATAAAGAATAATGAAGTGAAATATAAAAAACAGCTATGGACAGAGAATGAAGTTGGAAATTTGCCAAAGGTATATTCAGCTGATAATGAATACGATGAGGGAACATATATTGCACAGCAAATTGAACATTTAAGAAGAGAAGAATATTATAAATATTCAGATTTTGCAATTTTATACAGAATGAATACTCAATCAAGAGCAATAGAGGAAATACTAAGAAGAGAGAGCATTCCATATAAAATTATAGGTGGTTTAAAATTCTATGAAAGAAAAGAAATTAAAGATATAATTTCATATTTAAGATTAATTCAAAATCCATTTGATAACTTGAGCTTAAAGAGAATAATTAATGAACCTAAAAGGGGAATAGGAAAAACAAGCTTGGATAAGATTGAACAAATGTCAGATGAGATAGGAATATCTATGTATGAAATAATAAAGGATTCAGATCAGTATGGATTAAATAGAGTATTCTTGAATTCTAGGGAATTTGTAAATTGTATTGAAGAATTGAGAGTAAAAAAAGATGATCTTAAATTATCTGAATTAATTAAAGAAACTTTGAAAAAAACAGGATATACAAAAGCACTAGAAAATGAAAATACAATAGAAGCGGAAAATAGAATAGAAAACTTAGATGAATTTTTAACGGTTGCAATTGAGTTTGAAGAGGAATCAGCAGAAAACCATTTAAGTGATTTCTTAGAAGGAATTACATTGTCAAGTGATATTGATAATATGGAAGAAACTGAGGAAACAGTAACTTTAATGACATTACATAGTGCTAAAGGTTTGGAATTCCCGGTTGTATTTTTAGTTGGAATGGAAGAAGGGATTTTTCCTGGTTATAAATCTATTTCAGAACCTCAAGAATTAGAAGAAGAAAGAAGACTTTGTTATGTTGGAATTACAAGAGCAAAAGAAAATTTATATTTAACTTGCAGTAAACAAAGAACTATTTTTGGCTCAACTAGCTGTAATCCTGTTTCAAGATTTTTAAAAGAAATTCCAAGTGATTTATTAGATGGATATGAAGAGGCATTTGGAGATAATAGTAAAGAAACTAGTTCTAATAATTTAATATTTGGAGATTCTAAATATAGTTGGACTTATGGTAGTAAAAATAATGGAAATATCAAAACATATAAAGTTGATACAAAAGAGCCTACTATAGCAGCATCAAGTACTAATACAGGATTTGCATTTAGGAGTGCAGAAAGTTTCTTAAATTCGCTTAATAAGAAGGCAACTGGTACAAATGTTGATTTATCTCAATACCAGGCAGGGGTTAGAATTTTTCATAAAAAATTTGGAGAAGGAACAATTAGTAAAGTAGAGCCAGAGGGAGATGACTTGAAAGTTGACATTCAATTTGATAAAGTTGGTCATAAGCGATTAATGGCAAAATTTGCTAATTTGGAAGTAATTGGATAAGCTAAAAATGTATACTTTACAAAAATTTGTTAAAGCAAGCTTATTATGTAAATACTAGTAACTTTAAAATATTTAAATATTTTTATATCAAATTATTTAAATGATATTAAAAAAGATTTTCTTAATTTATTTTAAGGAAGTCTTTTTTTTGTGATTTTTTGTATAAAACTAAAAAAAGTGAAAATAATAATTAAAGAATATTGCATAGAAAGGAATGATAAAAATGGCAGACTTAAATCAATTAGAATTACAACATCTAAGACACTTAATAGGAGCACATGAAACAGCATATCAAAAATTAAATACTTTTTCTGGTCAAGCTGTTGACCCACAAATAAAACAAATATTTACAAAAGCAGCACAAGATTCTCTAAATACAAAACAAAAATTGATGTCTTTTTTAAATAATTAATTAGGAGGAAATTATAATGGATGAGAAAACAATGGTAAATGATATTTTATCAGGAGTTAAATCAGATTTAACAGCATATCAAACAGCTATTACAGAAGCAGAAAATATGAATTTAAGACAAACTTTACAACAAATAAGAAATAATGATGAAAGTTTTCAATACGAAATGTTCAAGATTGCTCAAACTAAAGGATATTATCAACCTGCACAAAAAGCAACTGTAACAGAAATAAATACGGTAAAAAGTGAATTACAATAAAATTTAGAAAGGAGATGTAAATACATCTTCTTTTTAAGTCTTAATATATTATAAAAGTGATAGTATAAGAGAGATATTAAATAATGAATAATTTTTATGACATAAATATATTAGTGAGGAAAATTAAAAATATAATAAAAAATGGAAGAAAATGTAGTTAAATGGTTACGGAAATTGGAAATATATGTCTTGCAAAAAAAACAAATAAGATGTACAATGTAACAGAAATAATTTATGATAAAGGAGATTATCATGTTAAAAAAATTATGCATACATACTAGAAGGTCAATGAAATTAATAATATTAATATCTGTTGCACTTTTATTGATTGCTGGATGTGTTGCTTGTTTTTATAAAGTAAGTTATAGTGTAACAATTAATGGAGAATTAAAGGGATATACTGATAATAAAAGTAAATTACAAACAAAAATTAATGAATATACGGAAAAAGGTGAAAATGAAAACACTGCGTTTGTTCAAGTTGATAGTTTACCAGAATATAAAATGTGTTTATTAAAAAGAAATGTAAGCTCTAATGATGATGAAATTTTTGATACTATAAAAAATAGTGGTATTACATATTATAGATATTATGCAATTTTAATTAATGATGAAGAAAAAACATATGTATCTAAATTTTCAGAGGCAGAAGATATAGTAAATCAATTAAAAGAAAAACAAAGTTCCAATATGGAACAAATTGCTATTAATGAGAAGTATGAAACTGAATTAAAAGAATTTACAACAGTTGCAGATGCGGTAACAAATTTGTATGAGAAGCCAAAAGCAATTACTGTTGCATCAAATAAGAAAGTAAAAACAACTACATATAATAAAACATCAACAGGGAGTGTCAATGTAGCTTCAAATATGTCTAGTTCAAAGGCAGCATTAGGAATAACACTGACTAGACCAGTTTCTGGAATTATTACATCTAGATTTGGATCACAAAGTAGTATAAGAAGGTCATCACATACGGGACTTGATATTGCAACTTCAACAGGAACACCAGTATTGGCAGCAGCAGCGGGAACTGTAACATTTTCAGGATGGCAAGGTTCATATGGATATTTAATGGTTATTACACATAGTAATGGAGTACAAACTTATTATGGACATTGTAGTGCGTTATATTATCAGGCTGGAGCAACTGTATCACAAGGACAAAAGATAGCAACAGTAGGTTCAACAGGGAATTCAACAGGACCACATTTGCATTTTGAAATTAGAGTAAAAGGTATTGCGTATAATCCACAAAATTATTTATACTAATAATTAGTTAAAAATATAAATTATAACAAGTAATCCACATTTTATTAATAAAGTGTGGATTATTTGTTTGGATATATGTAATTTTATATATTTATAAATTATTTACAAAAGTATTTTATTCCAGTGGAGATAGCATTATTTTTTATTATAATTTTTCCGTGTTCTTGTAGTTTTGCTGCAAAGTTTTTGCTATATTTTTTAAGATTAGAAAATTCTGAAATTATAGTATTAAAGGTATTTAAATTACTATTAGATAAATTCAAATTTTGTAATACTAAAAAGTATGTATTATTATAGAAATATAATATACAACTTTTATAAAGATTTTTTATGGAAAAAGAGTTTGTATTATTAATTATATTACAAAAATCACAAAATTCTTCAAAAGTGTTAAAGTTATATATGTAAGAAGAATTAAATGCGTTTTTCTTTTTTACAGTTAAATATTTTTTTTGTTTTGGTGTAGAAGATGATGGATTTATATCGTTTATATATTTGGTAATTGTAAAAACACATGTGTCTTCACTAGTGTAAGAAGCTTCAATTAATAATTTATATCCATCTGTGTTAAAACCGACTTCTTTTTGAGCTTTATTTAATATTTCTAAAAGTAAAGAGTGAGAATCGGGAACGTGTAAAAATAAATTATATATATTTGTAGTTTTATCTGCAAAATCTTCTTGTTTTAATATTATTCTAATTTTGTTTTCTGTTAGTTTTTCAATTTTCATTAAGATACCTCCTGTACTATAATTTTATTATACTACTTTTTATATTATATGGAAAGAAGTAATTTTTGGTAATAAGTATCTAGTATAATTCATTTTGATAATAGGTATTTAGTTTTTGAATTATAATTTTGCGTATTTTGATAAGAGCGCATATAGTGGGCTTTAAGATATTATTATCAATACTACTAGATGCTTTTTTATTGTATAATAAACTAATACAAGAGTTTACTATAAATTTTTTGAATTTACTTGAAAAAAGTGCAAAATCAATATATAATATCACTATCGAAAAAATTGACTAGCCGTAAGAAAGAAGAAATATTGGAGGTAAGAAAATGGCAACAAAAGAAAAAAATTTTTGGATATTATTAGTATTTATATTATCAGGTTTAGTAATAGGGGGACTATTAGGAAAATTAGCAGGAAGTATATCATGGTTATGGTGGCTTTCTTATGAACAAGGATTTGGATTAGAAAGTCCAATAATCTTAGACTTAAATGTATTAAAAATTACATTTGGATTTGCAATAAAAATTAATATTGCAAGTATTATAGGAATGGTATTAGCAATATTTATATATAAAAAAATTTAACTAAAATTGAAAATATAGATAAATATAAAATAAAAAGTGGGACAAATTGAAAAGAAAGGAAGTTTTAATTTGTCATTAAAAATTAAAGAACTGCCAGAGATAGAAAGACCATACGAAAAATTAGAATTATATGGAGAAAAAAGTTTATCTAACGCAGAATTATTAGCAATTATAATTAAATCAGGAACAAAAGATGAGACATCCGTGCAAATAGCACAAAGAATATTATCATTAAATCAAGATCCTCAAATGGGTGAATTGAATTTTTTAAGAGGGATTACTTTAGAACAACTAAAGAAAATTAAAGGAATTGGAAGAGTCAAAGCAATTCAAATAAAAGCAATTTGTGAGCTCGCCATAAGAATGTCAAAAATATCTAACTATCGAAAAATTAGAATTAAATCTACAGAACAATTAGCTAGTTTAGTAATGCAAGATTTAAGGTATGAAAAACAAGAAATTGTTAAATTATTTTTATTGAATAACAAAAATGAAATATTAAAAAATATTGACATTTCTAAAGGAACTAGTGATTTTGCTAATATAAGTATAAAAAGTATTATAGCAGAAGCAATAAAAATAGAAGCACCAAAGATGATATTAGTACACAATCATCCATCAGGTGATGCAACTCCAAGTGATGCTGATATAAAAACAACAGATAAGTTGTATAATGCGGCAGAAATGTTTGGAATAACGTTGTTGGACCATATTGTTATAGGAAATATGTGTTTTAAGAGTGTATTTGTAGAAGTAAAAAGAAGAGCTGCAGAAATGCGTAAGAAGTTAAATCGAAATGATTAAAGGTTTATAGGTAAATCCACATAAAAACCTAAATTAATTAATAAGGATTGAAAAATATGAAATTGTTTAATTTTGGTTCAAAAGATATTGGTATTGATTTAGGTACTGCTAATATTCTAGTTACTTTAAAAGGGAAAGGGATAATTTTAAAAGAACCTTCTGTTGTTGCGATAGATAGAAAGACAGGAAATATTATGGCTACTGGTAATGAAGCAAAAGAAATGTTAGGAAGAACACCAGATCAAATTAAGGCAGTAAGACCTTTAAAAGATGGTGTTATTGCGGATTTTACGGCAACACAATTAATGCTTAAAAATATAATAGAAAAAGTTGAAAAAAGATATAGTATTGGAAGACCAAGAGTGGTTGTTGGTGTACCTTCTGGAATAACCGAAGTAGAAGAAAGGGCGGTAGAAGAGTCTGTTTTACAAGCAGGAGCTAAAGAAGTATATCTTATTGAAGAACCTATGGCGGCTGCAATAGGTGCATCATTAGATGTTGCTGAACCAAGTGGAAATATTATTGTAGATATTGGAGGAGGAACAACAGAGGTTGCTGTTATATCCTTGGGAGGAATTGTTGTTAGCCATTCTTTAAGAGTCGCTGGTGATGAGCTAGATGAAGATATTGTTAATTATGTAAAAAGGGAAATGAATTTGGCAATAGGAGAAACAAGTGCTGAACAAATAAAAATGCAGTTAGGTTGTGCAATGCCACTTATGACTGAAATGACAATGGAAGTAAAAGGAAGAGATTTAACTGACGGATTACCAAGAAATGAAAAAATTACATCAGCTCAAGTGCAAGAAGCAATACAAGAATCTATTTATAAAATTGTTGATATAGTAAAAGTAACACTAGAAAAAACACCACCAGAGTTAGCGTCAGATATTATGGAAAAAGGAATTGTTTTAGCAGGTGGAGGAGCTTTAATTAAAAATTTGGATAAGTTATTAAGTATTGAAACGGGAATGCCTGTATATATTGCTGATGAACCTTTGGATTGTGTGGTAAGAGGAACAGGAAAGACTCTAGAAGATTTAGAAAGATTAAAAACAGTTTTAATTAATTCTAGAAAAAGAAGATAGATTAAAGGAAGAGAATAGTTATGTATAAAAATAAGAATACAGGAATAATAGGTATTGTTATTACTGCTATAGTCTTAATACTAATAGTTGCATTTTCTAATAGAGATGTAAATACTACTTTCTTTGAGAATTTTGCAAATAAATTGGTTATGCCAGTTCAAAATGGTTTAACTTATTTAAAAAACAAAATTAGTGGAAATAATACTTTTTTTACAGATGTTAGTAATTTAAAAACAGAAAATGCAGAGTTAAAAAAAAGGAATAGTGAGTTAGAACAATCTTTAAGAGAATTAGAAAATATTAAATCAGAAAATGAAACTTTAAAAGAATATTTAAACCTAACGGATAAATATGGTGAATATAAAACCATTCCAGGATATGTTATAAATAAAGATATTAGTAATTATTCTAAAACAATTATTATTAATATAGGTAAAAAAGACGGAGTAGAAAAAGATATGACAGTTATAGCTGACGAAGGATTAGTTGGATATGTTTTATCAGTAACAGATAGTACAGCTAAAGTTAGAACGATAGTTGATACAGCAAGTTCTATTAGTTGTAATATGAGTTCAAATAAAGATAGTATTATTTGTAGAGGAACTTTAGACAGTAATTCTGAATTGAAAGCAATGTATATATCTACAGAAGCTAATGTTGTACAAGGAGATAGTATTGAAACTTCAGGTTTAGGTGGAATTTACCCAAAAGGAATTCATGTTGGTAGTATTAAAAAAATTGTTACAACACAGAATATTACTGATAGATATGCAGTTGTTGAAACCGCAGTCAATTTTGATAAGTTAAATTCAGTATTGGTTATTAATAATAAATAAATGTAGAATTATAATTTTTCTAGCAATAATGTTTTTGTTAAAGTTATACTAAATAAAAACAATATAAAAAAATTAATTGAAGAGGTGAGAGTGTGAAAAAGTTTTTTATTAATATTTGTTTGGTTTTAATTGCATTTGTAATATATTTTTTACAATCTAATTTCTTTAATTGGTTTTCAATAGGAGGGGTTAAACCAAACCTTTTTATCATTTATATTTTATGGATTGGATTATTTGGAAATAAAACGATGGGTGTTATTTATGGTATGATTACAGGAACATTTTTAGACTTGTTGTTTTATGAAAAAGTTGGAACTAATTTAATTGCTTTAACTTTAATAGGAATAATAGCTATTATTTTTAATAAAAATTTTTCTAAAGATAGTAGAATGACAATTATGTCAATGGTATTAGGAAGTACAATTATATTTGAGGTTGTTGCATATATAATTAATTATATAATATACACAAATAGTGTAGAAATATGGAAGTTTATTCAGATTTTAGTAATAGAAATTATATATAATATTATGATAACGATTATAGTGTATCCACTTTTACAGAAATTTGGATATTTTATAGAAAATGAGTACAAAGGAAGTAGAATTTTAACGAGATATTTTTAAAAAGAAGGTGAAAAGTTGGCGCGAAATTTAGATAAAAAAAGTATTAATTTTCGATATAATTTAATGACAATATTTACGTATATAATAGGGATTGTTCTAATAGTCCAACTATTTAATCTTCAAATTATTCATGGTGCGGAATATAGGGAACAATCTAATACAAGATTAACTCGTGAAAGCACATTAAAGGCAGATAGGGGAGACATTTTGGACAGATATGGAAATAGTCTTGTTAGTTCTAGTCAGAAATTTAATTTAGAATTATATAAAAGTAAAATAGATACACAGGCTTTAAATAATTCAATTTTGAAGATTGTGAATGTATTAGAAAAATATAATATTAGCTATGTTGATAATTTCCCGATATCAATAGAACCATTTGAATATAAAATATCAGAAAATAATCTTAGTAGTTGGAAGAAAAACAATAACATAAGTGAAGATAGTGATGCGGAAACTGCATTTTATAAATTTAGGGATAAATATAAAATTGAAAATACAGATTTAACGGAAATTAGAAAAATTATTGCAATAAGATATGCAATTTCTCAAGAGGGATATAGTAGTACTAAATCACTTACAATTGCAAAAGATATTCCAAGAGAAGCAGTTGCAGAATTTAGTGAAAGTGGAGAAGAATATCCAGGTGTAAGCATTTCAGTAGAACCAATAAGAAAATATAATCAAGGAACTTTAGCTTCTCATATTTTAGGGTATGCATCAAAAATAAGTGACCAAGAATATCAATCTCGAAAAGACACATATGACCAAAACGATATAATAGGAAAAAGTGGAATTGAATCTGTTTTTGAAGAATATTTAAAAGGTAAAGATGGTACAAAGCAAATAGATATGTCTGTTGATGGAACAATTACAGCAGAGGTAACACAAAAAGAAGCAGTTTCAGGTTCAAATGTAGTTTTAACAATAGATTCAAAGTTACAGAAAATAACAGAGGATACCTTAGCAGCAAATATAGAAAAGATAAAAACAGGAGGATTTGGTACATCATTTGCAGCAACAGGTGGATCATGTGTAGTTATGAATGTAAAGACTGGAGAAGTATTAGCATTAGCAAGTTATCCAGATTATAATCCACAATCTTTTGTAAATGGAATTAGTACAGAAGAATGGAATAGCTATTCAAATAATAAATCTTATCCATTAATGAATAAAACTATACAAAGTGCATATGAGCCGGGTTCTATTTTTAAAATGGTTACAGCAATGGCTGGTTTAGAGTCAGGAAATATAACATTAACAGAAAGAATAAATGATACAGGTCAATATATAAAGTATGGTTCAACATGGAAATGTTGGTATTATACAGATTATCATAGAGGACATGGATTTTTAAATGTAATAGGAGCAATAGAAAAATCTTGCAATTACTTCTTTTATGAGACAACAGATAGAATGGGAATAGATACACTTGATAAATATGCAAAATATTTTGGATTGGGAAATAAAACAGGAATTGAGTTACCAGGAGAAACTGCCGGAATACTTGCAAGTAAGGAATATGCTGAATCAATTGGCCAACCATGGAGACCAGGAGATGCAATAAATGCTGCTATTGGTCAGGGATATAATAAATTTACACCATTACAGATGGCAAGATATGTTAGTATGGTTGCAAATGGTGGAAATAAATTAGATGTTAGTATCATAAAAACTATTCAAAATGCGGATGGAAGTGAAGCTTCAAAAGATGAAATAAATAAATTTGTTAATCAAAAATTAGGATTGACAGAAGAAGAGGAAGATGATGGAATTACGTTAAATCAGCAATATTTAAATGCAGTAAAAGAAGGAATGAAATCAGTAACTAGTGGAGAATCAGGAACTGCATATGTTAGATTTAAGAATTTTAATATATCAGTTGGAGGAAAAACAGGTTCTGCGGAAGCTGGATATGATGAAAATGGAAATCAATTAGTTAATGCATGGTTTGCAGCTTTTGCACCTTATGAAAATCCAGAAATCGCTGTAGTCGTAATGGTAGAAAATGGAGGACATGGAAATTATACAGCAGAAGCTGTTAGAGATATTATGGCTGAATACTTTGGAATGAACACTCAAAATGTTGTAGAAGATATGAGTGCACAAGCTTATACTGAAACTATTAGATAAAAATATAAAACACTACCGAAAAAAACAAGTAAATGAAAGTAACTTTAAAGTATAAAAAAATTGGAAATTATTATAATTCTTATTAATGTAACTGCTAAAATAGAAAGGTAAAGGTGTTTAAATGAAAAATTGTGTTAGTATAAATTTGAAAACAGATAAAATTGTAATAAAAATTGCTGAAAATGCAGAACAGAAAGAAATAATTCAAGTATTAAGAAAAAAATTGCCTGAATTAAAAAAAATGTATCAAGATGAAAAAACACCAATAAATGTAGTAGGTAAGGTATTAAAAAATAAAGAAATAGATGAAATTCAAGAATTAATCCAAAAAAATATTGATGTAACTGTTGATTTTGATATGCCTAAAACATTAGGCTTATCAAGTATTACAAGAACATTTAAACAAGAAGTTGCAATTTCCGAAACTAAATTTCATAGAGGTTCTTTACGTTCAGGACAAAGACTAGAGACAGAAGGAAGTATTGTTATAATAGGTGATGTGAATTCTGGAGCAGAAGTTATTGCATCTGATAATATTGTTGTGTTAGGAAATTTAAGAGGCCTAGCGCATGCAGGGGCAAAAGGAAATAAAAATGCTATTATTGCAGCAGGAGTGTTGGATGCAGTTCAAATTCGAATTTCTAATGTTGTAAAGGAAATTGATCGTGATGAAGAAATTATGCATAAACAAGCATATGTAAGTATTATAGATGATAAAATAATTATAGAATAAGTTATTATGCAAATAGCAATAGAAATAATATAATATATAATATTTCATCATGAACTTTTTCCTGATATAGGAAAAACAATAAACAAAGAATAATTATATCATCTGAATATAATTTTATTCCTAGAATCTCAAATATAGGGCTGTCTTCATTATTTGAAGAATAACGAGAATTACTAGTATTACTACTAATATTTTTTTTAGTAGTAATACTAGTGTTTTTATTTGCTTGTGGATTTAGTGTACTTTTGTTTTGAATATTATTAATTTTTTGATTTTCATTATTTGCATTTTCTTTATTTTTATTTAAATTGCTAGATTTTCCAAATGAGTCTGTTGTAGAGTGGTTATTGTTGGAATATCTAGAATAGTAATTGTAATAATATGGATATCCCCAATATGGAAATCTAAACATTTTTGGTCTCCTTTCTTTGTTAATTTATTGTATATAGAGTAGTAATATTAATTATTATTATTTTTAGAATTTTCGTTTTTTTTCATTAATTCTGCAATTTTACTTACATTTAATAAGTTCATGTAATTGTCTAATTGACTTTTTTTACTATCTCGTAAATATGGTTTTAGAGAATTTAAAAGATTAGCTCTTGGATCATTTTTAGAATTCATTTTTCCAAAAGCAGAAGACATTTTCATAATTGTATTCATGTCTAAGCCATTTAAATTTAAACCCTCAGTACTTTCAGAATGGGTATTAGAAGAATTTTTTTCATTATAATTTATATTTTCATTATTTGATACCTGATTTGAATTGTTATTATTGGTATCAGAATTAGAATTTTGCCCAGCAAACATTTTTGAAAAATTTTGTATCATTTCTGGTGAAATTTGAGATATTGCATCTGATATATTCCCGTTATCAACCATATTTTTAATATTATTCATTGTGTTTTCATCTATATTCATAGAATTCATTTTATCACCCCTAATATAATATATTAAAATAATTTCTATATATGTAATTTTATATTTATTATATGAAATGATTATACAAATGTTACTAAACAATTAGTTGTTAATCACAGTTTTGGCATTAATAAAATTGTTTTAGGATAGTAAACTAAAATAATTTGAAAAAAATGTAAAAAATAACAAAATCCATTGAAAAATACGGCAAGATGTTGTATAATCTATGATAGATATATTATGTAAAAAAGATTATTTAAATTAATGAAATAAAATTGCAATAAAAAAATAATATAAATGTAATAAATAATAATCTTTAAAGAACTTCCGCAATGTAGGATGAAATACTATTATTATGAGTAGTTGACGTATATATCTATAAAATATAATATATATAAGAAGAAAAAGTGTTTTTATTTTAGGAGGTAAAAATTATGAAGCAAAAAATACTTAATTTTATTACAGTAATTATGATTATTGCTACATTAACATTTTCTAATTTTTTATTGTTAGGAGTTAATGCAGTTTCTTATGCTGCTGATGCTATTAGCATTCTTAAGAAAACTAATAATAAAAACGTAGAATTTGGAGTTTATTTTAAAAATAATAATGGAGATAGTGTTACAAATATTGATGCAAATCCAAATAGTGATTCACTAGTACTATATTTTAAAGTGGCAGTAAAACAAGAAGGATATTTTGATGGCAAAATTAATTTAAGAACAGCTAACTTTAATTTAAAATCTAATATTTTAAGTGATGCAGTGAATAAAATTGAAGACAATGTAATTTATTTAAATCAAATTAATGCTGGAGAAGAAAAAGAGATACAAGTTGGTATTGAATTAAAGAGAGACGAGCAATTTGATTTGAATTTGATTAATTTGGAGAGTGTGGCAAGTATAGAGGGAATTTATAGAGATCAAAAAGAAAAGGATATTTCTATAAAAGCAGATAGAAGCGTTACTTTAAATTTTATAAATACAGAAGATACTGCTATATTAACACAAGAAGTTGTTACAAATAAAGTATTTTCTTATAATGGAGAAGAGAAAAGAATTATACAATTAGAAATTAAATCAGGCTTAAAGGACAATGCTTTTCCATTGAGAAAATCTAGTATTCAAATTCAAACTCCTAAAATTTCAGATAAATACCCAGAAAAAGTTTTGGTTAATTCACATAATAAATTAGCTACAAACGGGAAAGAGTTAATTGATGACAATTGGAATTACGATGAGACAACAGGGATGCTAAATATAGAAATTGAAAATAAAGAAGATAATAATATTGTATCTTGGTTAAAAGATGGACAAGATGATTTTATAATTACATATGTTTTTGATAAAGATGTAGAAATAAAAAATGAAAAATTAGATATTTCTTCTAATATTCAAGTTTTTGATAAAAATCAAACACAAATAAAATCAAGTAATAGTATTACCTTAGAAAATGAAGAAAAAGATGCAATTGTAAGACTTGATATAAATCAAAAAGAATCAAGTGTATATAAAGGAAAGTTATATGCTGGAATTGAAAAAGATATATCATATGATAATAATATAGAAATTAATATGATTGGAACAACAGAGAAGATTTCAGTAATAGAATATGAAAACACAATTAATGATAAAAAAATAGTTTCAGAATATAAGTCTACTAAATTTAATAAGAAAAACATAGAAGAAATTTTGGGTGATAAAGGGATATTGACAATAAAAAATAAACAAACAGATGAAATAATAGCAAATATTTCTAAAGATACAGAGATTGATAAAGATGGAAATATTATTATAAATTATCCAGAAAAAATATCTTCTATAGAAATGGAAATATCTTCTCCTGAAAAAGCAGGAAAGATCCATATGAATACAACTAGAACTATAAAAAATGTAGTTAATAGTGATATAAAAAATGCAGATAAATTAGAAATGAGATTTTCTAGTTCTTATCTAATAGATAACTATAATAATGCTTATGAAGATATAAAATCAAATGTCGAATTAAAAGAAACTGAAACATATGCAAGTATTGAGATGAATAGAACAGAGTTATCAGCAATGACAGTAAATAATAATGTTGAGTTTAGAGTTGTATTACATACAAATAGTGAAAAAAATGAATTATACAAAAATCCAGTAATAAGAGTTGAGTTACCGGAAAAAATAGAAAAAATAGAAGTTAATTCTATTAATTTAATAGATGAAGATGAATTAAAAATACAAAGGGCTACTTTAAAAGGAAATATTATAGAAATAATACTTAGTGGAGAACAAACTAAATATAAAGAAGAAGCTATTGATGGAGCTACAATAATTATAAATACTAATTTATCAACAAGTAAAAAAATAGCTAGTACTACAGAACAAGTAAGATTGAGTTATACAAATCAAAATGCAACAAAATATCAAAATGGGGAAAAGAACGGTGAAGATATTAAAGATATTAATATTGTTTCTTATGCAGGAGTTGTTACAACAAATCAAATTTCAGATTATGGAATTGATGTAGTTAATAATGAAGGTATAAAGAGTGCTAAATTGGAAGTTTCTTCAAATACTAAAAATGTTGATATTAATAAAACTATTATAAATAATAATGGAGACAAAATTACAGATGTAAAAATATTGGGAACATTTCCAACAAAACAATCTATAAATAATAATAATATTGATATAGCAGTAGGGAATTTAGTAATTTCTGGTATAGATTCAAATAGAGCAAAGATATATTATTCTACAAATGAGAATGCAGATGAAAATTTACAAGATGCAAACAATAATTGGCAAGAAGAAATTGAAGATTCAAAACAAGTAAAAAAATATCTTGTTGTAATAAATGAATTAGCAGTATTAGAAGAAGTTGATATTGATTATGCTATTACAATACCTTCAGATTTGGAATACAATGAATCTGCAGAAGAAGGATATACTGTTTACTATAAAGAAAGTAATATATCAAAAAATAAGAGCGTTAATTTAGATAATTTAAGTTTAACTACAGGAATTGGAGCCAATATAGAAACTTCTTTAAAATCATATGTAATAGGAAAAGAGAATAAAAGTGCAAAAGAGGCAGGATATATACGTTATGATGTAACAGTTACAAATATAGGAACAGAAGATGCCTCAAATATTAAGGTTATTGGTCAAGTGCCAGAAGGAACTAAGTATGTTGAAGTAAGTAAAGTTGAATATGGTTCTAGTAATTATAACGCGGTATTAGAAAATGCTGATAGAAAACAGGTGGAAATAGAAATACCATCTTTGAAACAAGGGGCTACATTTACAGAAAGCTATCAAGTTAAAGTTGATGAAAATATGGCTGGAAAAGAAGTTGTAAATTCAATAACAACTCAATATGGAGAAGTAAGTAAAAAATCTAATGAAGTTTCTAATAAAATTGAATCTTCAAAATTAGCGATGACATTGTCTCCAGTTGATGACACAGGAATTATAAAAACAGGATATGAATATCGTTATATTATTGGCATAAAAAATATATCAAAAGAAAAATTGACTAATGTTAAAGTAGAATTGCAAGACAATTCTGATATTAAAATAAATAGAGTTTCTGGTAGTGGAGTTACAGTAGAAAATAATGTTGCACAAATAGAAAATTTAGAACCAAATGAAGAGAAGAATGTATTAGTACAATTAATACCAAAGGATATTTTTAATCAAGATAAAAAAGATACAGTCCTTTTAGCAAAAGCAGAGAATGCAAATACTGTTTCTTATTCAAATGAAGTTATAAGAAATATTCAAGCGTATAATATAGAATTAGATGCTTCCTCTGATAATAGTGGAAACTATGTAAAAGCAGGAGAAACTATAAGTTATAAAATTAATGTAAAAAACAATGGAAATACAACAATAAATAGTTTTGAAATAGTAAATGAAATTTCACCTTATACTTCTTTTGTAAGTGTAGAAAAAAATGGAGAAAAAATTAGTGAAGATGAATATTCATTAAAGCAAAAACAATTACAAATTAATACATCATTAGAAGCAAATGAAAGTGAAGAATATATAATAAAAGGTGTAGTAAATGCTATTCCAAATAATAAAGAAGCTATTGAAATTAACAACATAACAAAATTTAATTTGGATGCTTCAACAATTGAGGAAAAAACTGTAAAACATATTATGGAACCATCTACAAACAGTGACAATATGGATGATGATTCACAAGATGAAAATGATAATAATGATAACAATATTAACAATGATAATAATAGTAATGACAATGAAAATAATACAAATAACTCAGATGAAAAAAATAACGTTGCAAAGGTAATTTCTGGTGTTGCTTGGTTAGACAAAAATAGCAATGGAGAAAAAGATTCAGAAGATACTGAATTGAGTGGTATTACAGTTAAATTATTTAATACACAAAATAATAAAGTTGCAGAAAATAGTCAAGGCAAAGAAATTACGGCAGTAACAAACGAGAATGGATTTTATAGTTTAACTAATGTTCCACAAGGTGAATATTTTGTTATATTTGAATATGATAGTGAAAAATATATTTTAACAACTTATTTGAAAAATGAAATTTCAGAACAAAATAATTCTAATGCTATTTTAAGAGATTTAATAATTGATAACAAAGAAGTTAATGTAGGAGCAACAGATGTAATTAAAGTAACAGATAAGAATATAGGAAATATAAATATTGGATTACAAGAAGCTAAAAAATTCGATTTAAAACTTGAAAAGTTCGTAAGTAAAGTAACAGTTCAAAACTCTAAAGGAACTAAAGTAAATGAATTTACAAATGCAAGTTTAGCAAAAGAAGAAATTGATGCTAAATTAGTAAATGGAACAACAGTTGTTGTTGAATATATAATTAGGGTTACTAATGAAGGTGAGGTAGAAGGATATGCAAGAAAACTAGTAGACTATTTATCATCAGAATTTGATTTTAGCTCTGATTTAAATGCTGATTGGTATCGTTCTGGAAGTAATATTTATACAACTAGTTTAGCAAATGAAAAAATTAAACCAGGAGAAAGCAAAGAAGTAAAATTAATTGTTACAAAGAAAATGAATGAAAATAGTACAGGACTTATAGCAAATGTTGCTGAAATAGCAGAGAGCTATAATGAATTGGGATTAAAAGATGTAGATTCAACAGAAGCTAACCAAGTAAAAGGTGAAGATGATATGAGTACAGCAGAATTAATCTTAAGTATAAAAACTGGACAAGTAGTAGCAACAATAGGAATAACAATTTTGATTGTTACAATAGTAAGTGTTGGAGTTCTATGTATGGTTAAAATTATTCTAAGAAGAAAAGTATTATAGGAAAGGAGGATGAATGGAAAATGGAAAAATTAATAAATAAAGTGAAAATAATTGTTATCATGTTAATTGCTATTTTGACAATTTTTGCTACAAATGTTAAAGCAGAAGATGCAAAGGGAACAGATGCAAATCCATACACAATTTATGAAGTACTAAACGGTAATAATCAGTTTGTTGGTAATGTTGTAAGCGTAACAACGGCGGATTTGACAACTGGAAGTAATAATTTATATTGTGTACAACATAATGTACCTTTTTCAGGTGGAAATTATACAATATCTAAATTCTTAGGAATAAGAGGATGTTGGGATACAGTAGGACAAACTACGAATCCATCAATATATACAGCAATGTTAGGTTATATTTTTAATCAAGCAAATGGGTTAGGATATGGAACTGCAATTGGTGCATATAGCAAAGGACAAATAGCTTTGTATCATACATATAATGATTGGTATAATAATGTTGTTAAAGGACATGAAGAGACTTATAATAATGGTGGTTCAGTTATAGGACCTACAGAAGCTAATACGGTTGTACCGTTTACTACAGAATCACAAACAATATACAATGAATCAGTAGATTATGCGAATTTCTTATATAATTATGAAGTTTCAGGAATAACAATAACAGATAAAACAGATAAGAATAATATTTCAGTAACACCATATGTTCATGATAGTAATGGATATTTAAGAGTTGGACCTTTTAATTGGAATTTTAGTGGAACTGTTGATGAAGTAGAAGTTTATTCTGAAGGTGATAGTAAGATATCAAGTAATAATGTTTTGTTTAGTAAATTTGAAGGTACAACTGAAAGTTTTATAAATAAGACTGAAATAAAATCAGATGAAAACTTTTATATAAGTGTAAAAATGAATGCAAATCATACAAATATAAAGAAAATAAAGGTTAAGGTTAAATTTCCTACTGCAACGAGATATGGGGCAGACATATGGTTTTTGACAAATTTAAGTCAACAAAATTTAATTTTAGTAAAACCAACACAAGATGAAATTCAAAAAGATGATACAAAAGAATTTGCTTATAATATAAATCTTACAAAAAAAATAAAAATTTATAAAGTAGATTCTAGAGATACAACAATTCCATTAGATGGGGTAGGATTTGTATTAAAAAATAATGAAATGGATAAATATGTAAAAAAATCAGGAAGTAAAATAACTTATGTATCAGAAAAAAGAGATGCAACTACATTTTATACAGATAGAAAAGGTAAACTTAATATAAGTGGTGTTTTGATAGGAAATTATACAGCATATGAAACTAAGAATCCACATTATGGATATGTAGTTTCAGAACAAGAGCCTGTAACAATACCTTATCAAAGAACAGAGATTACAAAGATAACAAACTATCAAAGATATATAAAATTATCTGGATATATATGGTTGGATGTTCAGGATGAAAAACAAACAGTATCAAATGATTTATATAAAAATGATAAATATGATACTAAGGATAAGTCTTTTAATGGAATTAAAGTGAAATTAAAAGATAAAGATGGAAACATTGTAAAAGCAGGAACAAAAACAGGTACAGAACTTACAGGAGAAGAACAAATAAAAACTTCAAAAGAAAGAGGATTATATTCAGAAATTGATGGTGGTGAGTATGTTTTTGGATATGTAACAATAGATGAACTTGCTAATTATCATATAGAATTTGAATATGATGGTTTAGTGTATAAATCTGTAGCAATGGGAGATTGGAAGGTAAAAAATGCATCTAAGGCAACAGATAAAGAAGAAAGAGAAATATTAGATAAAAACTTTACAAGTATAGATTCAACAGGAAAAAATCAAGTTAGTGTTAATAATGGTAAATATAATATTTATTATAATGACACAGTTAACCATGCAACATCTATAATAGAGAAAACAACTACAACAGAAAGTAGTGTAAATTTCGTTAAAGATGATAGTGATTGTATTTTGCATGCAAATACACAATATAATTTTAAAAAGAGTTTTAGTCCTACAATGGAAGAAATAAAATATATTAACTTAGGATTATGGCAAAAACCACAAGCTGATTTAGCATTAGCACAAGACTTAGCAAATGTAAATGTAGGAGTTAATGGATACTGGCATATTTATAATTATGGAAGCAGACTTAATGCAGGAAATAAGAATGGAGTATTTGCTAATGATTCAAATTCTTGGAATGTAGGTGTAAAATTTAAAAATGATTATACAGGAAGTTATAAGAGAGCTGTATATAAAGCAGATTATGAATATGAAAATAATGATAAAAGCAAAGAAATGCAAGTTTATTTAACTTATAAAATAGGATTGAGAAATGAATCAACATATTTAACAAAAGTTAATAATATAATGGATTATTTTGATAACCGTTATGAATTTATTGCAGCAGGAACTGGCTTAAATAATAATAATGAAATAACAGGTAAATTAGATAATGATTCTGCGACAAAGTATAATGATGAATATCAACAAGTTAAGATTTATACTAATACAACTGTTGAAGCGGGACAAACAAATTATATTTTTGTACAATTTAAATTAAATAAGGATGCTGTAAGAGATATAGTTAATAAGAAAGAAACTTTATATAATGTTTCAGAAATTAACTCATATACAGTATATCAAGATGATAAAGGTACTACAGTTGCTGCAGTAGATAGAGACTCAGTTCCTGGAAATGCAACTATAGGAAAGATTGATACATATGAAGATGATATTGATTCTGCACCACCAATTCAATTAGAATTGGCAAATGCAAGAAGAGTAGAAGGTACAGTATTCTTAGATAGTACTAATAATGAATTAAATACGGGAAATATTAGGCAAGGTGATGGTATTTTCAATGATAGAGAAACAACAATCAAGGGTGTAAAAGTAACATTCCATGAGTTAAACAATTCAATTCCTGACAAAGAAGTTATAACTGATGATTATGGAAACTTTGAATTTGATGAATATATTCCTGGTCAATATATAATAACATATACTTGGGGAGATAAAACATATAAAGTTCAAAATTATAAAGGAACAATTTATCAAGCTAATAGGGATCAAAATAATATGTATTGGTATAAAGATAATGATCAACGAGGCTATGCACCTAGATATACTGATGCAATTGATGATTATCAACAAAGATTAGCAATTGATAAACAAACAGCTGATATTACAGATAGTAAAATTTACAATATTATAGAAGAGGCATACAATGGAAATAATCCACAAAATATAATTACTACTATGGATTCTGTTACACCAACAATGGAATTCAGTGTTGAATACGAAACAATAGAGACTGATGGAACAGGAAATGAGGTTGTATTTACAATTCCAAATGTTGACTTCGGTATTGTGGAAAGAGCAAGACAACAATTAGATATGAAGAAAAAAGTATATGGATTTAAGATAACATTGGCAAATGGACAGATTTTAGTTGATGCAATAGTTGATGGAAATGGAAATTTACAAGGTTCTCATAATCATGTAACTTATATGGCACCAAGTATAAATAATGGTATTGCAGACAAAGGATATATAAAAGCAGAGGTTGATAATGAATTGCTAGAGGGGGCTTCATTAGACTTAACGTATAATATTACAGCAATTAATAATAGTGAAATGGATTATATGTCTGAAAGATATTATAAATATGGAATTGTAGAAGGAAATCCTGTAACATTAACACCATCAGCAGTGGTAGATTATCTAAATGCAAATTTGGTATTTGAACAAGATAAAAATCCAGATTGGAAACATATTACAGTAGAAGAATTGACAAATATGAATCCAGTTAAATTCCAATTAGGAAATGCAGATTATATAAATTCAAAAACAATTTTATATACAGAAGCAACAGCTCAACCATTAAAACCAAAGGAGACTAAGATTGTTTCATTAAATGTATCAAAATTGTTAACAACTACTAGTGATTTAACATTTGATAATGAAACAGAGACTGTTAAAATAAATAAACCAAATCAACAAATAACTCCAACAGGAAGTATTGTTAGATATTTCCCTGGAGCTGATGCAGAAGACGTTAGAATAACACCAAGTACAGGTGAAAATAGAAATTATGCTTTACCAATTACAATTGGAATAGTAGCATTCTCAATCTTAGGAATAGGAATTGTACTTATTAAGAAAAGAGTAATTGATAATAAATAATACTAAAAAATCTTGTGATAAAAAAATCACAAGATTTTTTTATTTTGGCTAGAATATTGCTTTTTTCATCAAATTATAATAGAATAAAGAGCATAATATGGGATACAATTAAAATTTTTCATATTATATATCACAAAATGTAAAAAACTTTTTTGGATTTAATTGCTAAAAAAGACAAAAAGTACTAAGGACAAGTAGTAAAATATATCCATAAAAAGTTTAAGAGGTGGTAAGGATGTTTCAAAATATAGATGAATCAACAATTAATATAAAAGAAAATCAAAACGAAAAGAATAAAAAAATAAAAACAAATATATTTGCAGATGTATTTGCATTAAAAAATATACCAATATATATAATGACATTGATGTTATCCATGGTAGGTATAACAGGAGATTTTTCACCATTTAGTATTAGTATATTTGGAGCATGTTTGGCAAATTCTGTTCCAGCATTAGGAATTATATTTTTTGGAATTCTAGGTAATGCAATTAAGTTTGGAATGAATGGAGCATTAACATATTTATTAACAGCATTATTAGTTGTAGTAACAATGTTCTTTATAAAGCCAAGATATACTGACGAAGAAAAAAATGAAAAAATAAAACTATCAAAAAATTTATTTATTGCAACAATGATAATAGGACTTGCAAAAATAGGAATGTCAATGTTTACACTATATGATGTATTATCATTAATTTCTTTTGCAATTATTGTAGTAGTATTTTATAAAATATTTGTAAATTCAATTTCAGTAATAAATGAATTTGGGGAACAAAAAGCCTTTTCAATAGAAGAGATATTAGGAGCAAGCCTAATGTTATCAATTGCTGTTACAGCATTTGGTGGACTTGAAATATTTGGTTTTTCAATTAGAAATATTTTAAGTATATTAATAGTACTAGTATTAGGATGGAAAAATGGAGTATTAGTAGGAACTACAGCAGGTGTTACAATAGGAGTAACAATGGGAGTAATAACATCATCTGACCCAGTAATGGTTGCTGCATATGCAATATCAGGAATGATAGCAGGAGTACTAAATAGATTTGGAAAATTGGGAGTAATAATAGGATTTTGTTTAGGGAATATAGTACTTGCATATGTATCTAATGGATATACAGTAGAATTAATTCATTTTAAGGAAATATTAATTGCATCAATTGGATTATTAGCAGTTCCAAAATCAATGAAAATTAATATAGAAGAATTTATGGGAAATTCAAAATTTTTACCAGTGTTTCCAGAAAGAGCGTTAAATAAGAGTAGGGAAACAGCAGAAAGACTAAATAACGTATCTGAAACTATACAAGAAATGGCAACGATTTATAAAATTGATAATGTGGAAGAAAAAGCTGAACCAGTAATAAATAATAAAGAAATTTTTATAAATGAATTATTAGACAACTTAAATGGCTATGAAAATAATATGCTATATGAAGATTTATCAAAAACAGATGGAAAAATAGTTGATGAAATCTTTAAAGTATTATTAGATAAACAACAAATAAAAAGAGAAGATTTATTAAATGTATTTGCAGATTGTAATAGCTATATAGTTGGATTTGATGATAAAAATATAAGTGAATATTTGGAAGAAAATATTAATCAAATGATAAGAGTTATAAATATGTCATATAAAATTAGTAAATCAAATTTTGTATGGCAAAAGAAATTCGAAGAAAACAAAAAGAATATGGAAACACAATTACAAGGTGTTTCAAAAGCAATTTCAGATATTGCTGAAAACATAGAAAAAAATATAAAAAATGAAGAACAATTTTTACAAGAGAAAAAACAAATAGTAGAATTATTAAAACAAAAAGACATAGAAATACAAGAAGTTTCAATTCAAAAAGAAGAAAGATTTTTAGTTGAAATATATATGCAAAAATCTAATAACACAGATATAGGCGCTATTGAAAAAATATTATCAACAATATTAAAAGAACCAATAGTATTTTATGAAGAAGCAAGTATTGGAACAAGACTAAGCTTTTTATCTGATGATAAATATGTTATGGCAATTGGAATAGCAGAGAAAACAAAAGATAAATCAGATGTTTCTGGAGATAGTGTTTTAAATATACGTCTAAAAGATGGGAAATACTTAGTAGCTTTAAGTGATGGAATGGGCTCAGGAGAAGAAGCAAAACAAAGTAGCACAAAAGCATTAAAAATGCTAGAAAATCTTTTACTATCAGGATTTGATAAAAAAACATCTTTAGAAATGATAAATACAAGTTTAATAAATCAAAATGAGGAAACATTTGCAACACTTGATATAGCAATAATTGACCTATATCAAGGAAACATAGAATTAATAAAAAATGGAGCTTGTCCGACATACATAAAAAACGGAAACAAAGTTCAAATTATAAAATCAAACTCATTACCAGCAGGAATTGTAAAAGAAGCCAAATTGCAATCATTTGACAAAGATATTGATTCGGGGGATATTATGGTTTTATGTTCAGATGGAATATTAGACTCAAATATTGAATACAAAAACAAAGAACTTTGGGTAAAATATATGCTTGAAGATATAGATACCACAAATACGAAAAAAATTTCAGACTTAATTTTAAATGAAGCAATTGACAACAATTATGGTGTAGCAAAAGATGATATGAGTATTGTTACTTGTAAATTCCTAAAAAAACCAATGGGGACGTTGATTAGTGGTTGAAATAAATTTAAATAAATAAAGTAATATATGAATTATAAATTATAAAAAATAGGCTGTAATAGTTTTAAATCTATATCAGTCTATTTTTTAGTGCAATATTTGTTGAAAGGCAATGTGTAAAGTGAGTTAATTATGTATTTTGGTTTTATCAGTTTCATCTAAATTTTCAAGGCTAAACTCTATCAAAGAAATGATAGTTCTATTAAAAGAAAGATTTTTTAAATCTGCTAGACGTTGTACATCATCTACAATATTTTCAGGTAGGCGAAGAGTTTTACTTATACCACTATGATTTTCTGGAATTTTTAATTTGTTCATAAATATACCTCCTGCAAGTATTTTATAATAAAAAAATATTTTAATATGCACTTAAAAATAATTGCAAAATGATTGCAAAAATAACAATAGTATGTTACTATTGTTTTAGAGAGTTCAAAAGAGAAAGGATAATTTAAAATGAGAGAAAAAATTATAAATAAAAAAGGAATTACATTAATAGCGCTTGTGGTTACTATAATAGTTTTATTGATTTTAGCGGGAGTGGCAATAGCAACATTAACTGGAGAAAATGGATTATTTGTAAGAGCAAAGCAAGCGAAGGTAGCACAAACAGAATCAGATATGAAAGAAAGCTTAAATTTAGCAATACAGGAATTACAAGTAGAAAAATTAGCAGAAGCAACACTAGATGATATAACACAAGATTGGTTAACACAGAAATTATCAGAATACAACCCAATATTAAAAGAAGATGGAACAACAAATAGTAAAAAAGTAACATTGCAAAAAAATGGAATAATAAAAACATATATGATAGATGAAAAATTAAATATAACAGAAGTAGAAAATGAAAGTGGAATAGATTTTTCGTATGAAATAGTAAAAAGAGAAAATGGAAAAGTAAAAATATTAATAAAAGTACAAGATAGAGAAAATGGAATAAATAAAATAGAAGTTCCGGGAGATGCAATAATACTAAATGGAACAAGAGAAGAAAAAGGAATAGACCAAGAAATAGAAGTAGGAACAGAGTATAAATTTAAAGTAATATCAACAAGTGGAAAAGAAAGAGAAGAAACAATATTAATAGAGCCAGAATTAATAATAGGAGATGCATATATAGGAACAAGTACAACAGATACAAATTCAGCAAATTCTGTAGCAGATAATTCACAAACAAGAGGAACGACAACATTATATATAAACTTTACAGCAACATTAGAAAAATTTGGAGCATCAGCATGTAAAGTAAAATTAAAAGATGGAACAGATGCAGATACATTACCATATGCAATAACAAAAAATGGAACATATACATTTGTAATAACAGGAACATATGGAGATGGAAAAATAATTACCAAAGAAGTAGAAGTAAAAGTAAATAAATATCAAGCAGCAACAGGCTTAGTACAATATGACGCAGGGGAATGGACAGAAGAAGAAATAAATGAATTAAAAAACAAAAGTTTATATAATATAAATACAGCAAAAATAGTAAGTGCAGATGAAGGATTATACTTCACATTTGGAGGATTTACATATGCAAAAGACTCATCAGGAAACGCAAATATAGCATATGCAAATGAAATAAAAAATGGAACGGTAATAACAAGTAGAAACCATAGTGTAGCACCACAGAACGGATATGGAACACCAGCATATGAAGGATGGCAAATATTAGAAATAAAGGATAGTAGCGGAAATATAATAAGCAATGAAACAGAAATAAGTAATAAATTAGATAATTTGAATTCAGAAGAAAAAATATATGTAACAAAACTAGTACATGCAGGAAGCCCAGAAAATTTTGTATATGGTTATACAACATATTATGATGCGTATAGAGCAGAATATATATTGTCAGGAGGAGTAAGACAAGAAAATTATAATACCTTTAGTAATGGAATAACAATAAATGGAAGAGATTGGAGTATGTATGAAGATAAAACACTAAAAACAAAAGGATATATAGATGAAGTACATGCAATGACTTATACTGAAATATTTGCAGTAAATAGTGCAGAGGGGTTACGTAAAACAGGGGCGTGGTATTGGCTTGCATCTGCCAAAATTACTGACGTTATTTATTGTGGAAGTAGTAGTGGAGGAATTAATCAAGGATATGACTGTTGTTTAGGTATCCGTCCTGTAGTAGTAATGAACGACGGAGTTTACATAGCAAATGGGGATGGAACAGAAGGAAGTCCATATGTATTAGGAAAAGACTAAAATGGAACAAGTGGGATGGAACATTGGGGACGTAGAGAATTTGTCTTATAGTTTTGTCGAAATTTGCGATGAAAAGCCGGAAAAAATAATAAAATTATGTTCACAATAAGCATAGAATATGATATAAATAGGTTGTCTATTTAGCATATTTTATGCTTTTAAAATTCAAGAATTTTAAATCAAAATCTAGGCAAATCTGCCAAAAAACTCATAGAAGATTAAAATGCAAAAGAAAAAATATTATTTAAAAGTAATAATAAATAATAAAGGAGAAAATAAAAATAATAAAACTCAAAGGAAAAAGAAAAATACTAAAATCAGTAAAAATAAATGAGAAAAGGAGATGAGGATTATAGAAAAACAATTATTAAATCCCAAAATTGATTACGTTTTCAAAAGAATATTTGGAAGAGTAGGAAATGAAGAAATAACAACTGCATTAATACAAGCAATTACAAAAGTAAAAATAAGTGATTTAAAGTTAGATAATAGTACAATTTTAGAAAGAGACTTAATTGACGACAAAATAGGAATACTAGATATAAAAGGAAAAATTGATAATAATATAAATTGCAATATTGAGATGCAAGTAGCAGATAGGAAAAATGCAGAAAAGAGAATAATGTTTTACTGGAGTAAAGAATATTCGTCTAGTATAAAGAAAGGGCAAGATTATAACAAATTAGAAAAAACAATTTGTATATTAATAATAGATTATGAATTAAAAAAGCTAGAGAAAATCCCTAAATACATAACCAAATGGAACTTAAGAGAAGAAGATTATGGAAAATTCATATTGACAGACGTATTAGAATTATATATAATCGAATTACCAAAATTCACTAGATGTAGCGGCAAAGAAAAATATGCAGAATTAGATGAATGGATAAAATTTATAGAAAAGCCAGGGGTGATTGATATGGAGAATACTAATAAAGAAGTAAAAAAGGCAAAAGAAGTACTAGAAGAAATAAGTCAAGATGAACACGAAAGATATCTAACAGAATTAAGACAAAAATATATTTTAGACCAAAAGGCGATAGAAGATGCTGGATATGATAAACGGTTATAATGATGGAATACAACAAATTGTAAAACAAATGAAAAAAGAAAAGATAGATATTAAAACAATTTCAAAAATAACAGGATTAATAGAAGAAGAAATCAATAAAATTGATTAAAAATGCAATTTATGAAGTAGTATATATAATATGCTAAATAGATACATATTTTTTTCTAATTATCTAATTAAAATTGATAATATTTAAAAATTTTATAAATAAACCTTTTGTATAATATAAATTAGTAGATGAGAGACTAATAATATATTATACAAGAGGTTATTTTATGTTTTAAAAAGTCTACATAAATTATTGAAACGTCCCCAAATATATGTTATAATATTGAATTAACAATCAAAAAGTAAGAAATAATTATAATAAAAATCATTTAAATTTTGAAAAAGGAGAATAAGCAAAAATGGAAACAAAAATAAGAAGTAAATTTTATTTAGATAAAGAAAAAGACATAGTAGTAAATTTATTTGAAAAAGAAGATGAATTAACATATATATTAGAAACACCAAACCATAATACAGGAAATTTAATAACAAATATAGCAAAAATATGTGGAGTAGAAACAGTAAAAAATGAAAAAGATATGAAAATAATTACTGGAACAATGCCATTGAGTATAAATGGGGATAATGAAGAAGTCTATATATTTAGACTAGGTGGAATAAAAATAGCAAATATATATAAAGATGGAAGAATTGAAATAAAGGCAAAAATTCCAACAATTAGTAAGGTTCTAATGTCACAAACAAAAAATTATAATTTAGATATTAACAAAACAATAGTAAAATCATATATACTAAAAAAATTAAAATTTAGAACAGATTTACATACACATATGAATGCAAATTTACCTTCAGATTGTTTAATTGCACTAGGTTTAAAACACCAAATTAGATATCCATTATATTATGTAAAGAAATTAAATCTTACATTAAGTAAAGAACAACAAGAAAAGGTATATAAACAAAGAGAAAAAGTAGAAAAACAATTTAAAGATTCAGAGCTAAAGGGAAAATATTTAATAAGAAAAATAGATGATAACACATTTATAAATTTTGCAGATTTAATTTTTAACAACATGGAAAATGCAGAAGAAAATATTAGAAAAATAAGCAAAAGTTTAGAAATGTTAAAAGATGGACAGGCTGTTTTTACAAATTTGGAAAAACTATATATTTATAGATATGTTTTTGCAAAAGGAACAGAAAGCAACGAAAAGATAGAATTTAATATGGATAAAATATCAAATATACCAGATAATAGCATTAAGAAAATATTAATTAAAATGCTTGAAGATAGAAAAGATGATAGTGTTTACAAAAATAATACTTTAAGGCAAGATAAGTTATTATGGATAGCAAGAGAATATCAAAAACAAGGAATTTATTATTCAGAAATAACAGATACAACATTTACTAAAAAAGGATTACCTGCAATAGAATTATTAGAGGAAATACATGAAATAATGCCTAAAATAGAAGCAGAAACAGGTGTAAAACTTAGATTTTTAGTTGGAATAAGAAGAATTGTATTAACAATTATAAAAGATGCTATAGTAGAAGGAGATTATCTAAGAAGTGATTTAAATGTATTAAAAGTAGTTGCTAAAAGTCCATATGTAGTTGGTAGTGATTTTATTGGAGAAGAAATAAATGATATTTCAGAATTAAAACCTGTTATAGAAGAGATAGTACAATATGTGTGTACAGAAGATAATGACTTTACAATTAGAATACATGCAGGAGAAAATGATAGTTTAAGGACTAATGTTTCAAAATCAATACAATGTATAAAAGAAAGCCTAAAATCAGGACAAAAAATGCCCAAATATAGAATAGGACATGGATTGTATACTGCAGATTTGAATTCAATAGAAGGAAAAGAATTGATGGATGAAATTAAAAAAACAGGAGGAGTGCTTGAATTTCAATTAACATCAAATGTTAGACTAAATAATTTAACGACATTAGAAAATCATCCATTAAAAAAATATTTAGACAATGGAATAAAATGTGTTCAAGGAACTGATGGATGTGGCTTCTATGGAACAGATACAATTGACGAACAATTAGCACTTCAAAATTTATTAAATTTACAAGAAGCAGACTTTGCAAAAATGAGAGCAGTAGAAGATGAAATCATGAGTAATTCTGAAAAATATTTTATAGAAAAGAGCCAAAAATTTGATGAATTTTTAGCTGGAAGAACAATAAGAGAAGCATTATTAAAATTAGAAGATGATATTGATGAAGAAAGTAAGAAATATAAATTAAAGCTAAGGTTAAATAATAAAGTAGACTCGGAAGAAATATTAAAAGAAAAAATAAAACTATTACCAGAAAATAAAATGCCAATAATAATAGCTGGAGGAAGTTTTAATGCTAAAGGAATAAAAACATTTTTAGATAATAGAGAAGTTGAAATATTAGAAGAATTATTAGAAAATTTAGACAGTGAAAAAGTATATTTTGTAATTGGACATAAAGTAAAAGGTTATGAAAAAGAAATAATAGAGATTTCTAAAAGATTAAATAAAAATTTTGAAATATATGCAATTGTTCCTAAAATGATAACAAAAGAAAATGGAGAAAGATTGATGCAAGAGAATATTGAAGGAATTCGTATATCAACAGAAAGTGAAGAATTTGGCATATACAAAAGTTTTAATTATGAAATATTTGAAAGAAGAAGTTCAGTTGTAATTGCACTTGATGGAAATTCACCAGTATTAAATTTAGTGCAGGAAGCTAAAAATGGTAAAGGGAAATCTAGAATTTTTGTTAATGTAGATAATGAAAGTTTGAAAGAAAAAGCTAATTATTTACAAGGTTATGTGACAACTTTTAAAATAGGAGAGAATATAGTAGATGAAGTTGTAAATTGGGCAAATATCTAAGGAGTTGAAAAAATCAATATTTTGTGATATATTAGATGCATAAAAGGAGGATATCATGAGTAAAGGAAGAAGATATGATAAAGAGCCAAAACTAAATATGAAAAAAGTTTTTGCGGTTATTATTGCAATATTAGTAATAGTAATGAGCATTCTAATGATAAAAGGGATTTTTTCTAATAAAAGTACAAAAAAAATTAGTAGTTTAAGCTATTTTAGTTTTTATAAAGATAACAAATGGGGAATAATAGATTCAAATGGAAATGTAGTAATAGATCCATCTTATAAAGAAATGATAGTGGTACCAAATAATAAAACAGCAGTATTTCTTTGTACATATGATGTAAATTACGAAACAGGAGAATATAAAACCAAAGCTCTAAATGAAAAGAATGAAGAAATGTTTAAAAATTATGATGAAATAGAAGCAATACAAAATAAAAATGATAGTTCTAATTTCTGGTATGAAAAAAATGTTTTAAAAGTAAAACAAGGAAACTTTTATGGTTTGATTAATTTATCAGGAAAGGAAATTTTAGCAAGCCAATATGATGAAATTGTAGCAATGGAAGGAATAGAAAATTGTTATAAAATAAAAAAAGATGGAAAAATTGGAATAGTAGATGGCGATGGAAAAATTGTATTAACTCCTGAATATGAAGATGTAAGTATCTTGGGCAAAGATAATAAATCTGGATTTATTATAAAAAAGGATAATAAATACGGAATAGTAGATTATTCTAAAAATGTAATTTTAGACACGAAGTATGATGAAATTAAAAAAGTTTATGGGAATGATTGCTATGTAGTAGTAGAAAATGGAACGAAAAAATTAGTAAAAAAAGACGGCACAGATTTATTGACATCTGGATTTGATGAGATTACACAAGTCATTGCTAGTCAAGAAAATGCAGTTATATTTAAGAAAAGTGAAAAATATGGAATAATGGATTTAACAGGAAAAGTTGTTATAGAGCCACAATATGAAGATTTAAAAGAAGCTAGAATAGGGATATTTATAGCAAAAAAAGATGGTCAATATGGAATTGTAAATATGTTAAACACAGCAGCAATTGAATTTAAATATGCAAATATTGCATACCAAGAAAAAGCAGATTTATATATTGCAGATGACAAAGATGGAAATACAAATATTTTAGATAGTAATTTAGAGACAAAAGTTTCTGGAATATTGGTTGATCTTAATATTGATAAAGGTTATTTAAAATTAAGACAAGATGATGATTATAAATATTATAATTTTAAATTTGAAGAAAAGAAAGAAGCAGATTTTTATCCAAATAGAACATTGTATTTATCTAAAAAAGATGGAAAATATGGTTTTGTAGACAAAAATGGAAAAGTTATTGTTGACTATATTTATGATGATGCAACAGAGCAAAATGATTATGGCTTTGCAGGAGTAAAAAAAGATGGAAAATGGGGAGCAATAGATAGTACTGGAGCAGTAATACAAGAACCAACATATAATTTGGATAATTACTTATTAGTTGATTTTATAGGAAGATGGCATTTAGGAACAGACATAAATATGAATTATTATAATCAAGAATAAAATTAAAGATAAAAAATCTTGATGAAGGGAATAAGTTGTGAATATTGGTTGTGGAATAGATATTATAGAAATAGATAGAATAAAAGAATCAATAAAAAAGGCAGGAACTCGATTTTTAAATCGAGTTTTTACTGATGCTGAAATTGCATATTGTGAATCAAAAAAAGTACAAAAATATCAAAGCTATGCTGCGAGGTTTGCGGCAAAAGAAGCAACATTAAAGGCTGTATCGAAACTTTTGAATAATAAATATGAATTAGAATGGAAAGATATAGAAATTCTTAATGATGATAATGGAAAGCCACAGGTAAATATAGATTATAATTTTGATAACAGAATAAAAGATATAGATATAAGTATGTCACATTGTGAAACATATGCAGTGGCAAATGTAACTGTTTTATATGGAGAGAATAAGATGTATAAATTGTTTGATAGTCATAGTCATTTAAATGATGAAAAATTTAATGAAGATAGAGAATTTGTAATACAAGAAAATCTAAAAAATAATGTAACAAATTTAATAACAGCAGGTTATAGTGTAGAGAGTTCAAAAAAAGCATTAGAAATAGCAAAAAAATATGAATTTATGTACACAACTTGTGGCATTTCGCCTAACGATATTCCACAAACAAAGGAAGAATTGTGGAAAGAATTAGAAGAAGTCCGTAAAATAGTTAAAGAAAATACAGATAAAATAGTTGCAATTGGAGAAATTGGGTTAGATTACTATTGGAATACAGAGAATAAAGATTTACAAAAAATTGCATTTATAGAGCAGATAAAAATAGCAAATGAATTTAATTTACCAATAGTAATTCATACGAGAGAAGCGGTAATGGATACAATTCAAATATTAAAAGAGAATGTTGTAGAACAAAAAGGTGTATTTCATTGTTGTCCACAAAATAGAGAATTAATAAAAGAAGGATTGAAATTAGGATTTTACATTTCTTTTGCTGGACCAATTACATTTAAAAATTCTAAAAATGCAAATGAGATGATTGAATTAGTTCCAGATGATAGATTGTTAATAGAAACAGATAGCCCATATTTATCTCCAGAGCCTGTAAGGGGAAGAAGAAATATACCTGCAAATGTGAAACATATTGCACAAAAGATAGCAGATGTAAAAAATATGCCAATAGAAAATGTGGCAAAAATGACTTTTGAAAATACATGTAGAATATTTAAAATTGAAGTATAAATTGAATTTTGTGAAAAATGCATCAATAATATCTGGAATTTTGTGAAAAAATACTATAAAAGTATATGGAATTTTGTGATAAATGACACCAAAAACACCTGGAATTTTGTGAAAAAGATTGCATATAATGTTGATTTTGTGATATAATGTATTAAAGGATGGTGTTATATATGGATAGATTAAAAAGAAAAATTGATTATTATTTAATTAGTTGGAAAAATAATCCTAATAAAAAACCATTAATAGTGAAAGGAGCCCGACAAATTGGAAAAACAGAATCCATTAGAAATTTTGCAAAGAATAATTATAAAAGTATTGTGGAAATTAATTTTGCTCTTCAAAAACAATATAAAAATATTTTTGATGATGGATTTGAAGTAAATTCAATTATAAAAAATATTTCACTTATAGATCCGAATTTAGAATTTATAGATGGTAAAACTCTAATATTTTTTGATGAATTGCAAGATTGTATAAATTGTGCAACATCATTAAAAAGTTTTAATGAAGATGGAAGATATGATGTGATATGTTCAGGCTCATTAATGGGGATTAATTATAATGAGATAGAATCAAATAGTGTGGGAAATAAAGAAGATTATGAAATGTATTCAATGGACTTTGAGGAATTTTTATGGGCAAAAGGATATAAAGAGGAACAAATTGAGGAACTATATAATAATATGAAAACATTAAAGCCATTTTCAGATATTGAATTGAAAGTTATGTTTGATAATTTTAGAGAATATATGATAATAGGTGGAATGCCTGCAATTGTAAATTTATTTGTTAATAATGATAATTATAGTGGAACACTAAAAATGCAAAAGCAAATTTTACAAGATTATGAAGAAGATATAACAAAATATGCAGGAGGATTAGACCATGCAAAAATTTTAAATGTATATAGAAAAATTCCTGTATTTTTAGGAAATGAAAATAAAAAATTTCAAATATCAAAAATCGAAAATGGAGCTAGAAAGAGAGAATATGTTGGAATTGTTGATTGGTTAAATGATGCAGGAATTATAAATGTTTGTTATTGTATGGAACAACCAGAACTTCCATTAGGAGGTAATTATAATCCTGATAATTATAGAATTTATTTTAGAGATACAGGATTATTAATTGGTTCGTTGGATGAAGAAGCACAGGAAGATTTAAGAGATAATAAAAACTTTAATACTTATAAAGGTGCAATATATGAAAATATTATAGGTGATATGCTAGTAAAACAAGGATATAAATTATATTTTTATAAAAATTCAAAAGGAACTATTGAGATGGATTTCTTTATAAGAGATAAAAATTCATTAATTCCGGTTGAAGTAAAAGCAAATGATGGAGCTACTATTTCATTAAATAATTTAATAGATAGTACAAAATTTAAGGATATTAAATATGGAATAAAACTTGGATATAAAAATATAGGATTTAATGGAAAATTTTATACATTTCCGTACTTTCTAACATTTTTATTAAAAAGATATTTACGAGAAAAATAAAATATAAAATTACACTGCCCAGAAAATTTATGAAATAAATTTTCTGGGCATAAACAATATGTTAGTTTTAAAATATACGTTTTTGTTCTTTAATGAATATTTTTTAAAGCTTCAATTCTATCTTCTGTACTTGGATGAGTAGACCAAATACTAGAAGTTTTTTTCTTACCTTTTTCACCGTTTTTCTTAAAAGGATTTACAATATACATATTAGCAGTTGCGGAATTAGCACTTTGTAATTCATTAGGGTCACTATCTAATTTTTGCAAAGCAGATATTAAACCTTCAGGGTTACGAGTTAATTCTACAGCAGTGCTATCAGCTAAAAATTCTCTTTTCCTTGAAAGAGCAAGTTGCATTAATGTGCCAAAAATAGGAGCTAAAATTAGACAAATTAAACCAAGTAACATTAAAATCCCATTAGCTTTGCTATCATCATCTCTATCACGTGAACCACCCCAAAAGACAATTCTTGAAAACATATCAGAAAGCATAACAATAAATCCAACAAAGACTGAAACAACAGCACTTAAAAGTATATCATAATTTTTTATATGGCTAATTTCATGTGCAATAACACCTTCTAATTCGTAATAATCTAATTTTTGTAATAATCCAGTTGTTACACAAACTACTGCATGTTCTGGATTTCTACCGGTTGCGAATGCGTTTGGTTGTGCGTCTTCGACGACATATAAATCTGGTTTTTTAGGTAGATTTGCTGTAACCATTAAGGCATCTAAGATATTAACAATTTGTAAATCTTCTTCTTTTGTTGCAGGGCGAGCCTTACAAGATGCAAGAACAATTTTATCACTGTAGTAATAAGATGCCCAAGCACTTCCGATTGAAAAGACTAATGCAATAACAATGGAAAAGGTTCCTAAATCAAGAGCATTACATATATAATATACAATTAATGTTATTACTAAAATGAAAATAGCAATTATAAAAGCAGATTCTCTTTTATTTTTCTTTACTGTATCAAACATTATTTTCACCTCCAAATAAAAAATTAAAAAATAATTTATAAATAATTTTAGTTAAATAAGTATTAATTAATAATTTAAAAACATCACTGTTATTATAACAGAAAGGGGCTACTTAAAAAGTATCCCCATGTTTCTTTTAAATTAATTTGTAAATTAATACAATCTAAGTGTTAACTTATGCATTTTTTCCAAAATCAACTTTTACGTTCTTTCTAGCTTCTTCATTATCAACTTTAAATAATTCACGTGATGTAAAGTGGAACATATTAGCAATTATGTTAGAAGGGAAAACTAGTAATTTTTGGTTATAAATTGTTACTGTATCATTGTAGAATTGTCTTGAGAAAGAAATTTTATTTTCTGTGTTTCTTAATTCTTCTGCTAATTGAGCAAAGTTTTGGTTTGCTTTTAAATCTGGATAATTTTCAGATACAGCCATAATTGTTTTTAATGCACCTGATAATTGATTATCTAGTTCAGCTTTTTCAGCAACTGTGTTAGCATTTGCCCAAGAAGTTCTTAATTGAGTAACTTTTTCAAGTGTTTCAGATTCATGAGATGCATAACCTTTAACAGTTTCTACAAAGTTTGGAATTAAGTCAAATCTTCTTTGTAATTGTACATCAATTTGACTCCATGCATTATCTACTTTTATTCTTGAAGATACTAATCCATTGTAAAGTGAAATTACTAAAATAATTAATGCAATTACTATAATTAATATAATCCAGCCCATATTAATGCCTCCTTTTTTTATTATAAACATATGATAACATATTATTTATTTTTATACAATAAATTTATGAACTTTTTGTGTGAATGATGTGAAAAGTTTGAATAAAAATATTATCAATAAAAATATTAATAGTTCAAAAATTTTGTTATGAGATGTTTCTATATAATTGTCATATTAAGAAAAATAAAAACATATAATATAAATATAAAAAATTTAAATTTTATAAAAAATGTATTAATATAGGCAAATTCGGATTTTGGACAAATTTGACAAAAATATAAATAAATGCTATAATAAAAAATGTATTGCCAAAGGAGGTAAATATTTTTATGAAAAATCAAGAAAAAGCTTCGATTTCTATCATGAAAGTTATATGTGTTAGCATCATTTTAATTTTGATTTCTGGAATAGGAGTAATGGCAGTTAATACAAATTTAAAAGATGTTAAAATTATTTTAAAAAATGGATATGAATTAACAGCTTTGACATCTAAATCTACTGTATCAGAGATATTAGATGAAAATAATATTATATTAGAAGATGATGAAAAAACAGTACCAGATTTAACAGAAACAGTAAAAGAAGGAACTGTTATAAAAATAGTAGATAAATCTTATACAGAAGTTCAAATAGTAGAAGTTTCTCAAACAGGAGTAGAAACAACATTAGAACAATTAATGAATAGTTATGCTCCTATTACAGAAAAAATTGTTGTTGAACAAGTTACTATACCATTTGAAACAATTACTAAAAACACAGCAGGAACATCAACAAATACTACAAATAGAGTAATTCAACAAGGAAAAGATGGATTAAAAGAAATAACATATAAAATAAAATATCAAAATGATATTGAAATAGAAAAATTACAATTATCAGAAAAAATAATTACAGAACCAGTTAATAAAATAGTTCAAGTAAACAAAAATGTAACATCAAGATCAGCAACTACTACAAGAGAAAAAAATTCAACAACTCAAGTTGCTTATAGTGGTGGAAAGTGGACATATTCATCAAGTGAAATGGACTTATTGTGTGCTATTACTGCTCAAGAATGTGGATCAAGTTATACTGGATCATTAGCAGTAATTACAACAGCATGTAATAGAGCAGAAAGTACTAAATGGAAAAGAAATGGTTCTGATCCATTAAGTCAGTATAAAGCTAAAGGACAATTTTGTTATTCAATAGATAGTAATTGGAGAAGAAGATTAAATGGAAATTATCCTTCATATGTAGTTCAAGCTGTTACAGATGCATTAAATGGTAAGAGAAATCATAGTTATTTATCTTTTAGAGCTGCTGGAACGCATGCGGGTACTTATATAGGTGGAAATGTGTATTTTTAAAAGAAAAATTTTATATTTTATTTATAAAGAAAAAGTGTAAACAAAAATTTATACTTTTTCTTTTTTGTATATTATTTAAGCTGAAGATGGTTTGTGTCGTCTTTTATGCAAAAGGATCTATATATTGATACCGTAGGCTTATAAATAAAATAGTATATAGTCTGTAATAAAATTTTAATATAAACTTAATATAATAATAATTGTCGTTAAATTAATGATCCGTAGTAATTATAAAGACTCATTTGTTTTTGAATTATTGAGCATATTTAAACTTTAGTATTTTAATATTATAATATAGGTAGTAAAAAGATAAATTTAAAGGAGATTAACTGTGAAAAAGATTAACAATATTTTAAAAAAGATATTTATAATTATTACAAGTTTAATTTTGATGTATGTAACATTGGGAAAATATATAATAGTTTCTGCTGAAAGTGATGAAGCAGAAGTAGAAAACTATAATCTCAGCCAAGATACTGTACCGGATGGTTATGTGGGGATATATACGGCTGAGGATTTTCAACAGTTAAAGAATTCTAATGGTTCTAGCAAATATATTTTGATGAAAGATATTGATTTTGAAAATGAAAAATTTGAAATAATACCAAATTATAGTGGAATATTAGATGGAAATTATCATAAGATTTCTAATATTAATATTGAGAGCTCAGATCAATATGTTGGAATTTTTGGAATTCTTCGTGGAAGAGTACAAAATTTAATCATTGAAAATATAAAAGCAAAGTCAAGTTATAAAGGTGGTATTACATATGTTGGAGGGTTAGCTGGTTGGGCAAATCCTCAGAAAGATATAGAAAATATTCATATTATAGGAAATAATATTATACAAGATTCAAATAATTCGACAAATTCTAGTATAGGAGGAATGTTCGGATGGTTATCAGGTACAATAAACAATTGCAGTACAACGGGACAGGTTATTACAGAAGCTTTAGGTGATAGAGTAGTAGGAGGATTAATAGGAGTAGCAGATGGTACAATAATAGAAAATTGTAGTAGTAATGCAGTAGTAATAAATAATTCAGATGAGGATAAAATGTGTAAATTAGGAGGATTGATAGGTGATTATAGTGGACCTAGTATGGCTAAATCAGTATTGATAGGAGATTGTAATACAAATGGTAAAGTAATAAATAATTCAATAAAATTGTCATATTCTAATCTTGTTCTGGGTGGAGTAATAGGTCAGTATTTACAAGGAAATAATAGATATAATGTGAATAATTTATATTCGGAATCTGTAATAAGATCAAAGTCATCTGGAGAAATAGGAGGATTAATTGGTTTTTCAGCAGGAAATGTTGATAATTGCTATACTAATGTAATGATTGAAATAGATTCTATTGGTATTGGTAGTCTGGCAGCAGTAGGAGGCTTAATAGGTGTATGTAGTGATATTAGAGGAAGTGAACCAGTTATCCAAAATTCTTACTCAAGTGGTAATCTTATTATAAAAAAGGAAATTTCAACAATTTATTTGGGTGGGTTAATAGGACAATCTACAGTAACGAATCCAAGTTTAAATCAAGGCAAAATGAAAACTATATTAAAAAATTCTTTTTCATCTATAAATATTGATATTATTGAACATGGATCATCTAGTTCTTATATTGGTGGAATAATAGGAAATGGATTTAGTATACAAATAAGTAATACATATGCATTTGGAAAAATAAATACAGAGAATTTATCATCAACAGCTTCTCTTGTTGGAATAATAGGATTAAAATCTAATAATTATGTGTATATATCAAGATCTTATTGGTGTACAGAGACTACAGGATTATCAACTTCTGGAATTAATAATTCTACAGTATTAGGTAAAACAGTAGATGAAATGCTTGATAAAGATACGTTTATTGGATTTGATTTTAATTCAATATGGACAATAGATGAGAGTGGAAAAAGTTTTCCATATTTAGTGAGTGTGAAAAAGCCAAGTCAAGTTTTAAAAGAGAATATAAATTATGAAGGTTTTAAGGGAGAAGGAACAGAAGAAAATCCTATTCTTATAGAAAATGCTGAACAATTATCAAAAATTAATTTATTGACTGGAAAAGAATATTTAAAATTAACAACAGATATAGATGCAACTAATATTGAAAATTTTAATTATACAAGTAGGATTTTTAGTGGAACATTAAATGGAGATAATCATAAAATTAGTAATTTAACAGTGAAACCAGATGATAATTATGTTGGAATATTTGGACAAAATTATGGAATCGTTCAAGATTTAAAGATAGAAAATTTAAAAATTGATATGGAAGCTAATAATAATATTTCTTATATTGGTGGAATTGCCGGATATAATAAAGGTGTAATAAAAAATGTACAGATAAACGGAAGTATTAATAATTCAGGTAATGCTACAGTTTTGTATATGGGGCAAATTGCAGGATATAATATAGAAAAATTAGAAAATACTGCTACTAATGGTACATTAACTAATTCTGGAGAAGCAGAACATTTATATTTTGGTCAAGTTGCTGGATGTAACGATAATACAATTACTAGAGCAAATAGTGAAGGAACAATTAAAAATACTGGAAATGTAACGACGGCATATGTTGGTGGTATAATTGGTTTAAATAATGAATGGATAAGTACGTCTAGTAATAAAGGTACTATTATAGCAAATAGTATAAAAAATATATATGAAGGTGGAATTGTTGGAAAATCAAGAGGTAAAGTAGTTAATTCGTATAGTAAAGGAAATGTGAATATAGAAGGAACTACAGCAGTTGTTGGAGGAATTATAGGAGAAAATTCTGGTAATGTAACTAATACATATTCAATTGATAATATTCAAAAGATTGTTAATAATGAGATATCAGGAGGAATTGTAGGAAATAATAGTGGAGAATTAGTATCTTCGTATTATTATATAGAGAATGTAAGTAATGAAGAAGGAAAGGGAATCCATCAAACATTAGATGAATTAAAAAACATAATTACTTATGATAATTGGGATTTTGATGAAATTTGGAGTATAGAAGAAAATGTAAGTACACCTACATTTAAAAGTACTTATTATCATTATTATGATGATGCATACTGGGAATGGCATACAAGATTTACAAAAGACGACCAATCTTATAATGGGGAACATATTATTGTTGATAGTGAAGCATTTAAATTTTATGGGTATGGAATTACCTCTTATAAGGATTTTTTATATAAAGAATATGAATATGCTAGTGAAAAAAAGTTTTCATTTATATTAGATGAAACAAAGGCAAATTATCATACTTTGGATGGTGCAGGTTTTATACTTAATGCTAGTAGAAGCAATAATGAATTATCAGGATATATATTATTATTCCAAGAAACTAAAATTTGTCTATATAGATTAGATAATGTAAATTTAGAAGAATTTGAAATGACTGCTGACAGGACAGTTGAATCATATGCTGGAGAACCAATAGCGTCTGTTGATAAGACTTCAGCAACAATACATAACTTAGTTATGAAAGCATCTCCAACAAATATTACTGTTAATGATAACGGAGCAGAAATTTTAAATGTAAATTTAGATTATTCAAAACATGTAGGAGAGGATTTTGGTTTAATATCATCTTATACTGAACACAATTGTCCAATATTGAGTGAAATTTGGTTTATAAGAACTGAATTAGAAATAAATAATTATAGTTTTCCTGTAATAAAATCTGATATGAATGGAAAAGTTTTAAAAGGGGCAAAATTCGAAGTAAAAAATGAGGAAGGAAAGATAGTAAGAGAAGGCATAACAAATCCAAATGGTGTGTTTAGTTTGACAAAATTAAAAGAAGGAAAATATACAATTCAAGAAGTGAAAGCACCTAATGGTTATGTGTTGAATTCAGAAATATATAATTTTTCGGTTTCTAATGAAGGAGTTATAACATTCGAAAATACTGATGATGATAAAGTAAAAATTTTTAATGAAGAAGGAAATGCAAAAATAATTTTTTATAATAAAATAGTTACATCAGTAGCGGGAGCAACTAAAATAAAGAAATATAAAACAGGAACAACGACCCCAGTAGAAGGAGCAATAATAGGAATATATGACAAAGAGGGAAATGCAGTATTAGATAGTGAAGGAAATCCAATACAATTGACAACAAATGCAAAAGGTGAAATAGGAATTCCAGCATTAGAATATGGAGAATATCAATACAAAGAAGTAAAGGCCCCAGAGGGATATGTACTAAATGATACAATGTATAGTTTTGTAGTAAATGGTGATGGAAGTATCACATTTAAAGCAGGACCAGACGGAGTAAATGGAGTAAACGGAATTATCTATAATAGCAAAGTAATGTCAGTAGCAGGAGCAACAAAGATAAGAAAATACATAACAGGAACAACGATACCAGTGGAAGGAGCAATAATAGGAATATATGACAAAGAAGGAAATGCAGTATTAGATAGTGAAGGAAATCCAATACAATTGACAACAAATGCAAAAGGTGAAATAGGAATTCCATCATTAGAATATGGAGAATACCAATACAAAGAAATAAAAGCCCCAGAGGGATATGTATTAAATGATACAATGTATAGTTTTGTAGTAAATGGTGATGGAAGTATCACATTTAAAGCAGGACCAGACGGAGTAAATGGAGTAAACGGAATTATCTATAATAGCAAAGTAATGTCAGTAGCAGGAGCAACAAAGATAAGAAAATATATAACAGGAACAACGA
>OLVX01000390.1_pt1 | contig 44212 bp, 39 predicted proteins | sample 1673271 | NCBI WGS metagenome assembly OLVX01 (sample SAMEA3178939, study PRJEB25190) | human gut metagenome | biome: human gut; feature: human-associated habitat; material: faeces | place: Austria | collected 2013
GCGCGTCCCATCTCCGTAGGAATATCTTCCGCCTGAGCGTGTTCCAGCAGGTATCTCGTTACCCCATGCGCCGCCAAAGCGCTGGCACGTTCGCCCCCGGTAAGCCCGCCCATACCGTCACACACAGCGCAGACTGTGCAGAAATCCCCAAAATCAAAGCATATCGAATCCTGCTGGCTTTTCCGGGTTCCAATCGACGTATAGCTGGCGATCTCCGCCTGACTCGTCTCATAGGCATCGGCACACATCGTTTTTTCTCCTTCGTCTTTTACGGGTATCAGAAGAGTCTGTGTGATATCATCCATCGCTTCGGGAATGGTATTGGCTTCCTCGCCTGCCTTTTTTCGCTTGAACAGGGACATCACGTTTCAATCACCACCTTGAATGTGTACTCGGGCGACACGACACAAAAAATATCGCCATCTTTCAGTGTATACGATTTTTCTTTTTCCATTGGCTTTCCGTCCGCCAGATAGGTGCCATATTTGGACAGGTCCCTGACGATAAATTCCCGCTTGGGCTCGTTGTAAAACACCTCGCAGTGATTCCGGCTGATCTGGTTATCCGCTGGCATCATCACGTCGCTCGTCGCCAAACGCCCGACCTTCACCGTGCGATTCGGCTCGATTATCCACCGCCGTCTGGAAATGTGACCACCCGATTTCCGCATCGTCAGCTCCAGATATGCCAGCCTGCGTTTTTTCGGATGGAAGAATGCGGCCAGGCGCCTCGGCTCTGGCATATTCTGCTCCTCAACCTGACACATCTTCTCCGAGTCGTCGGAAGTCTCGACATGAATTTCCGCCTGCTTCGATGCCTTTGATTTCGGCATCAGTGCCCCCAAATCGATGTCGTAGTCCTCCGGCCGGACGACCTGTTCCAGTGCATCCAGAAAATCAAGCATCCTGCGATAACGGTCGTGGTAGTCGAACGCCAACGCCTTGTCAATCACGTCCGACAGCTGTCGGGAGACAGCGGGACACAGCTCGTGCAACGGGGGATAGGAGGCTCCTTTCGCACGGCTCAGTGCGTCCAGCATCTTGCGCCCTGACACGATAAAGTAGAAAGTTGCGGCCAGTGCGTAAATGTCCGTCCACGGTCCCTGACACGGTTTCTGCGTATACTGCTCGTAAGGGGCGTAGTTCGGCTTCAGGTAAATTTTTCTTTCTTTATTATCGCTCCCCTGACGGAACGAGCGTGCCGCGCCGAAATCGATGAGCTTTATTTCACCGTCCTGTGTGATAAGGATATTTTCCGGGCTGATATCCCCGTGGATCATGCCGAAACGATGGACTTCTGCCAGTGAACTTCCGAGCAGGAACAGCATCTGGAGTGCCATCTTGAGCGTCTGCTTCGGATTATGATTTTTTCGGAACACCCGCAGATTGCAACCCTCAATCAGCTCCATTGCAAAATATGCCGTCCCGTTTTCTTCAAAAAAATCCAGAATGTCAACGACAGAGATATTTTCTCGAAGCTCCTGAAGGGCGCATGCTTCTTCAATGAACTGCTGCTTTCCCTCTTCATACTCAGGCCGGTTTTCTTCATCTGCCAGGATGAGGGCACCATCTGGTGTCCTCCCCTGAAGCAGACCGGACGGGAAGTACTCTTTGATGCAGCAGCGTAGGCCGCTCTGCATATTCTCAGCAAGATACGTAATTCCGAAACCGCCCTGTCCCAAACTCTTGCCCAACAGGTATTTTTCTTTCAGAATGGTGAACGGTGCCAGATAGTCTTTCACTGCAGAAGATTCTTCTGCATGATACCCGCAGTTCCGACACTCCCCATGCTCCATCGCTTCCTGAAAGCAAACGGGACAAAGTTTTTCTTCCAGACCCGCCATCTTTTATCTCACCCCGTCCTAATACTTTCCCGGCTCAGTTTTTGAACTGGAAGATTTCGTTTCCGAGCGTGATATACATACCATTCGCCAGCGTCACTGTATTGCTGCCCAGAATTTTCTCGTCGCCCACGAACGTGCCATTTTTGGAGCCAAGGTCCTGAATGGTGCAGACACCATTGCGGCAGCTAATCTTCGCATGGGCACGGCTGATGATCGGGTTGGAGACGATGATGTTTGCCTGAGAACCCTTGCCGATCACAACCTCTGTGTTATTGTAGATTGCAAAACTCCGGTTCGTGTTCATCTGGATCAAAGAGGCCACGACTGTCATCGAGTTGTCCGTTGCCGGCACGGTTGTGGCATTGCCGTCATCGACCAGATTCGTCTCGGCATCCCGACTCGGATCGTTGCTGTTCCAGTCGTCCACGAACGCTTCCTCGTCTTCATGCACCGCATAGCTAACGATCACGGAAGCCACGGACATGATTGCGGCCAGTACGAGGAGCACAATCAGAATCATAGTCAGTGCAGGGGCAACACGGCTGGTTATCGAAGTGTCCGTCGGATCGATGGAAAATTTACCCGCAAACACAAAGAAGTACACTGCCAGCAACTCGATGATGCCAATCAGGTTCGCCACCAGTGCGCACCAGCTTATCGTGAACACACTAGCAATAGCCGCTGCGACGACCAGCACGAAGAACAGTACCAACAGTGCCACGCAAATTTTAGAGATATCATCCGAGGCATCACTCATGGTTTCAAGATTTACCAGCCTTGCCTTCTGCAAATCGGGACTGACAAGATAGGAAAATACACTCGTACTGCCTTTTTCAACGAATTCATCGATCTTATCGGAGGTAGTGCCCGCACCGAACTGAAAATTCAGCTTTGCTGCTTCTTTCATCTGTTTAAGCTCAGAAGTCATGGTTGCAGGGATATCCTTAAAGGTCCCCTTTTCCGTTTTCATCTGGTATCTCAGCTGATACCCCGGCACAAAAAGTGCCACAAGCAAAATCACCGTTGCAATCCACGAAAGAACCGCTCCAATTTTTTTACCCTTGGGGGCATCCGCAAAGAATGTTGCAAATTTTCTGTTGTCCTCCATAATAATGTCTCCTTTGTTTTACAATATTTTATCCGCCGGAGTAGAGTGTTCCAGCAAGATATCCTTTATTACCTTTTTCCCCGCAGTCTGCGTAGCCTTTTTCCATAATGGGAAAAGACCTTTTTTCTCTCCGACCGCGCTGATAAGGATGCCTGTGATATTGTCCGTCTCTTTTCGTTTCATGCAGAGCTGTGCTGTTTCTTCCAGAGCCTCATGTAACTTTTTTTCCTTGGAAGAATACCTGCAGCTCTTTTTTATTTCAGCCTCTGTCACCTTGCGGCGAAACCCGTCGCAGCAGATCAGAAACGTCCGGTGCGGCAGAACCTCACCGGAAAGATAATCCGGTTTCACATCTTTGCCCGCTCCCACGCACTGAAGCAGGAGGCTGTGTCTCGAATCTTTCCGGGCTTGTTCCGGTGTCAGTTTTCCTTCGGTAAGTTCACGCTGGACGATGGTATGATCTGTCGTAAGTTGCGTGAGGGTATCCGAAATGATATATGTCCGGCAATCTCCGACATGGCAGATGTAATACCGACCTTTCATAAAAAGAACAGCTTCCACTGTCGTTCCGCTGCGGAATCCGGCCTTTTCGGAGTTGTCTTTCAACCGGATATGAAGCGATTGGATAAGATTGTCCCAGTCATCGAACAGCTCCGTCTCCGGTTCTTCCTGTTCATATAGTTCCTCGACACGCTCATCGAACCAGTCCCGGAAGGCTGTCACGACCGCTGCGCTGCTCCGCTCGCCCATTTTCAGTCCACCTACGCCGTCGCAGATCACTGCGAGGACAGCTTCATCGTCCTGAGTCTGACCTCGTTGCACCAGAAGGAGAGAATCCTGATTCGTTTCCTTCTGTATTCCGATATCGGAATAATATGCGGCACAATATTTCATGTTCCTTTTCCTGCTTTCTCAGCGGTATTCGTGTTCGATTTCAAGAAGAACCATTTTCTTCTTTTTGTGCAGCAGAACGCTCCCGACCACGGCCAATAAAACAGCAACCAGCACCAGACAGATACCACACACCACCATGATTTGTCCAACCGTCATTTTCTCCACCTCTTTTACTGCCAGTTGTTCCGTGCCATGCGGTCCAGCTCATCCATCTGCGGGTCATACACGCCAGATGCCTGCTCTGCACGATAGAGTTCAGCAGCCGTTTCGTAATATCCCAGCGTTTTCGTGTAGGATGCTCCGTTCTGCAAATCAAGTTCGCCCTGAACAAAGGCGAGCCATTTATACACCCGGTAGTCCTTGGGGTAATCTTTTTTCAGTGCCTGAAGCATCTCCATCGCTTTGGAGAAATCATGTAGCTGATATTGCAACATTGCGATATTCAGCCGGACTTCCAGCGTGGTGTTTCCGTTTTTCTCCAGCTGCTGATAGGTTCGCAAGGCATCTTTTTGATAGCCGGGATTCCCGGTCGCTTCCGCCTGACGAATATATGCGGACGCCAGCTGTCCGGCCAGCGCGTTGTAATATCCATCGGGGAGCTGTTCAATGCCCTGATTCAGGAGATTGATTTCCTCCGAAAGCATGGAGTCTCCGATATCCTCACAGATCGATGCTGCCAGACGGTACGCGCGTGCAAGCTGGTCGTTGCCGTCCGCCGAGCCGATTGCCTTACGGGCGGCATCCAGCGCATCCGGCAGGTCTCCCTGTTTTCTCAGAAGCTCGCTTTGAACGACCTGATAGGCACCGCTTTGTTCGGCGTCAGGGACAGCTTTCGCCATCTCTGCAAGGACCTCATCCGCGCCAGAATAATCGCCCAGCTGAATCAGGGCGGTCGCCTCACCCTGATAATAGCTCAGGATATCAGGAGAGTATCCTATCGCTTTCTGGTACATCGTCGCAGCCGATTCATAGCTTTCCAGCTCGTAGTAAGCCTCCGCTGCCACGTTGTACAGGTTTGCCACGCTCTGTCTGCTGTAATATTTCAGCTCACGCGACTGCGTCGTTTCCACTGCATCGATGCACTCCTGATACTTTCCCTGCCGATAGAGAAGGACTGCCTGTTCCACATATGCTTCCAACTGGTCATCGTAAATCGCGATAGCCTGCTGCAGGTCCTGCTCCGCCTCATCAAAGCGCATTTCATCGGCGGCCGTCCGGCCTTTCCGCACGAGGGCATCATAAGCGGCGTACCGTTCCACGCCGATTCGCTGTACGCCAAACAGGATAGCCAAAGTTCCTGATACCGCAAGGACAAGAGAGACCGCCGCCACAACTCGCTGAGAATGAACCACCTTTTTATAGCGTCCGTCGATTGCGTGGATATCCTGCAGTGCCCGGAGCATTTCCTGTGCGTCGCAGAAGCGTTCTTCCTGCCTTTTCATCATCGCTCTGGCGATGATGAGCAAAAAGCTACGGCTGAATTTGAGTTTATAGCTCGTGATGGGCCGAACATCCTTCAGCGAATGGCCGGGCTGCTGCCCGGTGATTGCATAGTATAGAGTCGCACCGATGCCATAAACGTCCGTTCTCTTGCTGATAGTGCCATAACCACCCGCATTGGTTGCTTGCGCCGCTGTGACAGAATTGCTCACACCTCTGCCGGACGGATCCTTGTTGGATCTGACATTCTGATAGGCGAACGCATCTTTGTATCCTCGCAGCGGCATGGTTTCTTCAAGCGGAACCGTCTCGATCGTATCGGGCGATGCTCCCGGACGGGTATACTGTTCCGGTGCCGCATAGCCCGGCGTTGCGCCAATTGCCAGTACGCCTTTTGAAAAAACAAGCGATGTGTTAAAATCGATGACGCAGATATCGCCGGCGGGTGTTATCATGATATTGCTGGGCTTGATATCACAGTGCAGGATCGGAGGTACCTGCGAGTGCAGATAGGCAATCACCTCACAGAGCTGACAGGCCCACCGGTACGCAAGCTTCTGGCTGACCGGACCGTGTGTTTTGACGTAGTTTTGCATGTTCTCGCCCGGTATCATGTCCATGATGGTATAGACATAGCCGCTCGGGCTTTCGATCACGTCATAGATGCGCGGAAGATACTTGTGCTTCAGCGTCTTGAGGATGTTGGCCTCCGCGCGCTCATCCATCCGTCCCTTGAACTTCTGTTTCACACGCTTGATAACGACGTCAACATCCAAACTGTCTTTGTGCGCACGGTAAAGCGTACCCATTCCGCCCTCGCCAAGAGGCCGGATCGCACTGTAGCCGCTCCCAAGATCCGCCGCCCATTGGCTGATTTCGTTATAATTCATGCACATCCTCCCACACGACTTTTAAGACGGAAATTCGTCTTTCAGACTATCAAACTCCGATTGAATCTGCGACCAGTCAAAATCATCGCTTTCGCCGCTGTCCTGCGACGGGTCATAGGTAGGCGCCGTCACTGTCCCGGACGATTCGGTTCCCTGTCCGCTTCCCGCGCTGCCGAGGCCTTTTCGGAGAGCCTCCTGAGCCATCGAATTTGCGATGCCGGCCGCTTCGCCGGTGAGTCCGCTTTTTTCCACGACCTTGCTTGCTGCGCTGTCCGCTGCTTTCTCGGCCACCTTTTGGGTGACCGTCTTAGCGTTGTCTTTCGCATCAACCTTGACACTTACAGATGCCGATTGCCCCGATTCATCCTTCAGGAAATCATTAATCTGTACCGTCAGCGTGCAAGTTCCATCCGAGTTCGTTTTGATCTTGGCATCGATGGTGTTGAAATCGACGCCATTTGTTTCCGCATTCTGGAGCAGTTTCTCAATGCCGCTTTCATCGTCTAGTGCCGCATAGTGTGCTCCCAGCAGGGCATAGGGGTCGGCATTCTGCGGGTCTGCCGCAATCCACGCCTCGCCCACGTCTTTTGCAAAGACCGAATTCAAGTCATCCCAAAAGTGTTCCGAAAGCATTTGGAAGGGAACGTTTCCGCCACCGCTTTCAAAGACCAGCTTTGCATCATCCAGAAATCCTGGAAGAAAGTCCGCCTCGTCATCAAACACTTCCTGCGCCTGTTCAAAGACCTTGTTTGCCTCATCGGCTTTTCCCTGTGCTGCATAAGCGGCATACAGGCCCGCATAGGCTTCCTTGTTCGTCGGGTCGTGCTGGATGATATCGATATACTGCAAGATTGCGTTATCGTAATCCAGCGAGGTCAAGTAGTTCGTTCCAAGATTCAAGACCTTGGCTAGCGAAAAGACCTCTGCCGTCTCCGAATCTGAATCGGTGGATAATGTTGCCATCGAGCTTCTCGGACTGCATCCTGCCAGTGCTATTGCAGCCACTGCCACCAGTGCTGCAACGATGATTTTTTTACTCTTCATTGTCTGCTCCTAAAGCCGGACTCCTATCATCTTCGTCCGCCGCTTCTATCAGCTGAAACTTATTTGCACCATCTGCCAGTGCGACAATACTTTTCCCGGACACATAAGTCGGCACATTATAAGGAATACGCACCCCATTGACGAATACCCCGTTCCGGGAATGGTCGGTAACATTAAACCCAAGATCCTTTCCATTATATTGAACCGTACAGTGAATCCGGCTGATTTTTTCGCCTCTTACGATAAGCGACACCTCCGCTGGGTTCCGACCCAGTTCCACCGATCGTCCGGGTATCAGCTCAAAGCTTCTGCCCGCCAAACTTCCGGTCAACCCAGACAGTCTCCCCCGCATACAGGGCGGGGGAGGTTTCGTGTTGGGGTTGTCGTGCACTTCCGTGCGCTTTTGCCTGCTCCGCTCATATGCCTCAGCCAGTCGGTTCGTGTCCCGGATTGCTCGATACATTGCGACGAGATATCCAAGAACCGGAACCAGGATCATCCATACAAAGAAGGTTTCGCTGTCCTGCCGGACCTCCACATCGTATTCCGCCGCATTGTCACAAATGCGGTCCACGATCTCCGCAAGCCACACATATTTGTACACGCCGAATGTCAGGACACTGAACAGCATCATTTTTTCGACGCCCACCGTATGTTTTCCATCCTTTTCGCACAGAATGTTGACATCCTTCGCCCACAAGTCCATGAAATAAAAATGGTAGACCGAAAACGTCACGAAAGACAGCAGCACATACAACAGTAAGCTCCGATCCTGCTTCACCTCATCTGTTCCGCGATCCTGATTCGTTCTTTTTCTGCGTCTCTCAGGCATACTGCATCACTCAGCTCAGCCGGATGATATTGTTGTTATCGCCCAATGCAAGCTCCGTTCCCCGGGTCAGCAGCACCGGAGAATTCGCAGGGAGGCGGCTTCCGTTTACGTAGGTGCCGTTGCTGGAAAAATCGGTAACACGATATTTCTGAACCTGACTGTTGAACATGACCTCACAGTGGCGGCGGCTGATCTTCTGCGCACCCTGAGAAAAAACGATCTTCGCATAGGCAGGGTCTCTGCCCAGAATGACCGGCTGGTTCGGCTCCAGCGGATAGCTCGAGCCCGCATACATACCGGCGACCCCCTCCAGAGCTGCTCCCGCAGCTCTGGAAGCAGCCGGGATATGAGAAGTCGGCTTCTTTCCACCGGTGCTGCCAATCCCCATCAATTTTTTCGGATCTACAGCAATCGTCATTCCGTTGCCGTCAGTGGACGGTTTGATGTCATCCACCATGACCGGGCGGCCCTTCATTTCTTCATAAACAAAAGCAGTTGCCATCATCTTGTACGGTGCAACATACAGGACAGAAAGAATCCCGCCGGTAAGCAGGCTCAGAATATTCCAGCCGAGATAGCTGAGATCAAAGACAAACAGGTCAAATTTACGGCCTTCCGTCATCGCCTTGCAGCGCTCCATGACCTGTTCTGCATTCAGCTGCGGATGGTCCGCTTGCACCAGAGCCATAGGCCAGAACTGATATGAACGATAGGCCGCAACAACGAGAGCTGCAATCATGCCGATCATCACCAGCAGCATTGCCGCCAGATAACTCCGAGAAGCCGCTGCAACAACAGCCGCCAGCAACAGCGTAGCAAACTGGATCAGAACCGGGATCCACATGATCGTCAGCATCCGCACTCCTGTAACAATGGCAAATTGCATAAAGAAATCAAATGCATCAAAGATGCAGGTGACTTTTGGTCGGATTCCATTCTTCCGCAGAGAAAGATAGTACCGGTATCGTGCCACTTCAAACGGCCCGGCAACTGCTCCACCGGCGATAGCACCGACGAGCGTTGCAATCGGAGTAATCAGCACATAGGCAATGATGATTCCCGCCAGACCAAACAGCTTGAACGGTGCCGACACAACCGCCGACACGACCCCAATGCCGCCTGCGATCATCGCACCCAGCAGGACACTTGTGATTGCCGCAATCACCCGATACAGAATCTCCATGCCGACCATTCCGGACAGATTTCCGTTTTCATTCAGAACACGTTTTGCCTTTTCTTTATTTCCAGCCCGATTTATCACAACGATTCCCCCTTATTTCGTTTTACCAGTGGAATTTTTCGCTGCACAAGGGAACAAACATCAGTTTCGTGTCGCCGATGCTGAGCTGGTCCATGGCCTTCAGCTCAATTGGGTTGAGCACAAGCTTATCGTTCACATAGAACAGCTCTTTAGAGCTGCCCGGCTGCGCAAGATACACATTACTACGCGGATCATACACAACAATCGCATGAGAGCTGCGGGAAACCGTGTTGTCGCCAAGGATGCAGACATCCATCTCCGAAGAACGACCCACAAAATTGCGGCCCTGATGCAGACGATAGTCGGTTCCCTTATTCACACCTTCCGTGCAGACGAGCCAACCAACAACTGGTGCCGACTTTTCTGTAGCACCGTCCAACATATCTGCAGTTACAGGGAGCGTGCGGTCATCGTCATCGGGAATTGCAGTGCTCAGAGGTTCAGTCGCTACGCTGGGACCCGGCTGAGACACCGGGACGTCCAAAGGAACCGTCGTCTGATCCGGCCCAACGTTCACACCTTCCATGCCGCAGAAGGGGCAGCTGCTGAACCGGGAAGCATCGTAGTGGTGGCCGTTGGGGCATTTCATCAAATTCATAATAAAGTCCTCCTCAAGTAAAAAGTTTGTTATATTCTCAGCAGACGAATTTCTGCCGTAGAATCAAAAGTTCCCTTTACACCCGAATCTATACGGTGTACAACAATGCACAGGTGAGTTGTTGGGATTATTTTCTGTCGCAGAGTAGCCCACTCTGCGATAATGGCGAAAAAACAACGGTAATTCGTTTGGCAATTCGGATTGACGGCTTATTTGACGGAAATAAAATCTGCCAGCTGTTCCATCGTTTCCCGCTTCAGCTCCAACGAAGGATGAACATATCGATTCATTGTGATGGTAACAGATGAGTGTCCTAAAATCTCACTCAGAGTTTTGATGTCGATTTTTGCTTCCACACAGCGTGTGGCAAAAGTGTGCCTTAAAACATGAAAATTCCTTTTTTCCAATCCACAGGCATCCAAAATCTTGTGAAATCTTCGCTGAATGCACCGCGGTTCGATAAACTTCGAAGGAGAACCGCTCAAAAAGAATCCGGTGTGACTCAGGGAATAGCGCTCCAGAAAACCGAACAGCAAATTTGAGATTGGGATATTCCGATTAGCGGAGCTGCTTTTGGGAGATGCAATCTCGATATGTGTTTTTTTGCTCCCAGGTACCCGATTCTGGATACGTTGCATCGTCTGACAGATATAGATATTCCTTTCCGAAATCGAGATCTTTTCCCACGTCAACGCACACAGCTCCCCGATACGTATTCCTGTCAGTAGACAAAGAAGAATCCCCAGATTCAGAGCATCGGGATGTTCCTCTAGATATTGCTGCAAAATCATCTGCTCTGGGAGGCTTAAAATGGGCAACGACTTTTGCGTCTGCTTGACCCTGATATCAAGAACCTTCGAATCTACGAATATACCGAGTGTTCCTGCATAATTCAGAATGCGACGCAGAACAGAGAGCACATCCGAGATTGTCTTGGGAGAAAGACCGGTTTTATCCTTTTTTCCGTGCAGTTCAAGGTGTTTGCAAAGCTTCCTTACCATTTCTTTTGTGATCTTCTCGATTTTTACTGTCTGGAATGATGGCATGAGATAGCATTCGATTAGCGTCCGATAACGAATGTAGGTGGATTCCTTGAAGTTAATGGAAAAGGCGTCAAGCCACTCCATGGAAACAAGTTCAAATGTACTGTTTCTGGTTCTTTCCTCGCTTCCGGATGGTTTACCTTGGAGCTGGAGCGTGTGCTGTAGATCACATCGCACTTCGCGGTAGGAGGAAGCATACAGATAACCATATTTGGGCTTTCCCAGCGCATTTCGCGACTTTATGTAGCGTGCTTCCCAGCGGCCATCCTTCCTTTTATAAATGTTCAATCCTTTTCTTGACACAAAAACCTTCCTTTCGTTGACGGCTTATTTGACGGAGCATACAATCGGATTGTATCGAATTTGTTGAAATTGTCGAGTAAGTACGACATTATTTTCTTTTTTTCAGAATTTCAGATTGCTTTCTCTTGACCATCCGTGTAATCGGCGGTAAAATTCAATTGAATCATCCTGTCGCAGAGTGGGCTACTCTGCGACAGGAAACATAAACCATGAATGTAAAAATTCATGGTTTTTATTTTTTCCATTTTCTTTTAGTCTATCACAGGTAGTTGATTACATCAATTAAAAATAATAGATTTAATCATTCGGTTTCAGCTATGCTCTCGACTACAATAGAGTTGAGAAGGATGGTGGTGGCCATGTACGAAGAACAGTTTTCTAAGAGGCTTACTGAGCTGCGCACACAGAAGGGTGTGTCTGCAAGAGACATGAGCCTCTCAATCGGGCAGAATCCCGGCTATATTCGTGCAATCGAAAGTGGTACTGCCTTTCCGACGATGGCAAATTTCTTTTACATCTGCGAATATTTCAACATTACTCCACAAGAATTTTTTAATTTCGGCGAGGAAACCTCCAATGGAATGAATGCACTTGTTGACCAGCTAAAACAGTTCGATGCCGAGCAGATCAATGCACTTACGGCTTTTATAAAAACAATCGTAAAAAAGTAAATTATCAAAGAACTTAATACTTGGTAAACCTACCGAAAGATAGGGCAACAAAGCCAAATGAGTCTAAAATCTCATATACGAGGTCATGGCAGCTGGTTGCTTTTTGAATGGGATAATTTTATCCCTCTACCATGTTAGAACCGTCTGTGAAGATTTCAACTCACAGGCGGTTTTTGTTATTTAAAAGCAAAATGATGGGGCATTCTTCAGCTTATGCGGTGGAGAGATAGCTTTACATAGCAGCATCCGGGATTCACCGTATTAAGCGGAAGAATGCCCGGATGCTGCTTTTTATTCAGGAGGTGTCTGTTATGCGGCAATCTGATTCGGTGAGCGAAGAACTTGACACGGAGAACGTTCAGTGTGCGCTTGATTTTGAGAACACAATGAATGAGCTGGAGACACAGTTATACTATCGCCATCTGCCGCCGAAGGAAGTTGCTCTGCGGGTCATGGAAGCGGCCTGTAAATTCTATGATGCCGACTGGTGCGGTCTAATTCAGGTTGATCTGGATTTGGGGCTGTGGAAGCCGCTCTGGTGGCACAATGAATGCCAAGAAGATAAAACCACTATCCTTACAAATGAGTTTGAATCGTCTGAATTTCTCGACCGCTGGGTAAAGGCAGTGCGCAGAGGAACCCCGATGGTCGTTTCTGATGCAGAAGATGTCAAGGACACCTACCCGGACGAATACCGGTTGTATGAGCGCTTAGGTATTAAGTCCGTCCTTGCGATTCCACTGGAACCACGGCAAATCGCCCTGATTGCCGTGCGCAACCCTCAGCGGTACACCCATCAGACCAGTATGCTTAAACTTCTGGCCTATGTGTTACTGGCGGCATACAACGATAAGCGAATGGCTGACAGTCTGAGCATGGCATTCTCGCCAGAAAATATCAAGAGCAGCCATGATGTCTTCATCAGCTTGTTCGGAGAATTGAAAATCCACACTTCCCACGGTGTCCTGCCGGAGTCTGACCTGAAATCTCCTAAAATCAGCCGTCTGCTGACCTTTATGCTGCTTTCCAATAAGAAAGCCCTTTCATCGTTGGAAATCGTACAGGAAATCTGGCCAGAAGAACTGGAGGATAAGGACGAACCCGGAAAAAAGGTCAAACAGCTCGTTTACCGGCTGCGGCAAGCATTCAGCATTATCTCGGATGAGCAGCTGATTCTCTCCACGCCGTCTGGCTACCAATTCAACCCCGACCTCCATATCACGACCGATTTTCAGCGGTTCGATGAGTTGTGCATTGCAGCCGCAAAAGCCACTTCTGCTATAAATAAGGTGAGATTGCTCGAAAAAGCGGCATCATTGTATCAGGGCAAACTTCTTTCTGCTGCCAATGGCGAACATTGGCTGGTTCACTACGCAAACCGATACCACCTCGCATTTATGAGTACAGTTAATGAACTGCTGAAGCAATTGATGGACTTCCAAGCATACGATCTGCTTCATCGGGATGCTGCACTGGCCCTGACCATCGCGCCGGAAAACACAAAAGCCTACTATTGGCTTATTCGCTCGTACCAGAAGCAGCACATGGACGAGATGGCAGCGGGCGAGCTTGCGGCTGCGAAGCAAAAGCTGCCCGAAGATGAATACCAGAAACTACTCAACTCACTCGAATGATAAAATAACGTAGTTGCGTCATGCGACTTTCGTGTGACCTTCATACAACTTCTGTGTGACCTTATTTTTTCTAAAATCGTTCCATGTGACTTTCATAAGACCGTCATGTGACTTCTATAAGACCCTCGTGTGCTATGATAACAAGGCAAGTCAAAGCCTTGTTGTCTGGCCGCGAGGGTTTTATTTTTTTGTCCTTTTTTTAGCCGGATAAACCGCTTTTGACCTGTAACGAAGAAAAATATATCGAAAGCCTGAGATGCATTAAAGGCTGAGGATACTCATATTGCTTTCCATCCGCGGATGGAAAACAGTGTTTGTACCCTTTTCTTTAATGCGTCTCTTTTTTGCGCCCAAAGAAAAGCCAGTGCCCTGTCCAACAGTGAAGTGTCCTCGTCCTCCGCATCCAGTGGAAAGGACATTTCATGTTTCTTTTTGCCCTCTTTTCGTGGCTGGAACTGGCCGCAAAGTATCCCTAGAATCTCCAAATTTTCAACTTTTTACGCTTTATCGAAAATTTGGAGGTTTAACATGGGATTTAACAATGGTTTTGAGCATGTACGTCTGGAAAACAAGTGGAAGAAACTGCGTATCCAGTACCGGGAAGCAGGAATGTCAGAGGAAGCAATTCAAGAGATGTACAACTTTGATGTTCAAGTTGTCAACTCCGAACAGCGGTACTATCGACATTCAAAAGACCTCGCCTTTAATGATGCAGACACGGAGGACACCCATAGTAACGACCGCTATGAAGAAGCTATTTTGATGGCCGACACATACAGGGAGACCAAAAGTCGTTTTACATGGATTGGCGAAATTGAAGATGAACGCTTGCTCTCTGCCCTTGAGAAATTGAAAGAGGAGGATTTGAAAATTCTGACCTTATATGCCTATGACGGCTACACTGTTACTGAAATTTCTAAAATTTTACGCTGCTCTCAGCCTACAATTAGCATCAAAATCAAACGAATCACTAAATTTTTGAAAAACTTTGAATTTGATGCTATGGATTGAGCTTTCTCGTGAGCTAGTAAGTGAGGGGACAATTTCCCAGACGGCTCTCGCCGCTGGTGATATACCCACACTCACGGACCTTGAAAGCTGAATAGTTCAGTCGTCTGGTACTCAGAACAATGATACTTCCGTAATTCGCGGCCCGGTCAGAAAGTAGACGGGGTGGTTGAGATGCCAATGGAGCGGTACAAGCCCGCCGCCAGATGATTCCCCACTCTCAGGGAGCCGAGGGCGAATATGAGAGAACTTTATTCATATTTTCATCGCACTGCCAAATCGGCAGAGCAGTGATTTGCAATCCCAACACGATTCCCCAACGAATAACACGTTGGTTTGCAATAAAGCAGGAGCGGTCGGATGCCGTTTTCGGTCTCCGACAACTCCTGTTACTTTTACTTATCCATATCTATCCGCAAAACAACTACCCGACATAGGAGGACATCTCTATGGTTGAATTGAATCCTACCGTGCGGGAGCAGGAGATTTACGAGGAAATGGAGCTGACCCCGGAAATGGTCAAATCCATCCGAACCCTCTGCGCGACCTGCCTCCGGCACTTCGTGGAAGCTAAGGCTTTCAAAATTGCGCTCGTGCCCAGCCCTGACAAGAGCATGGACACCTGCACGGTCTGCCAGACCAACCGTGGGCATGACTATGTTGTTATGCACCGGTAAGTCCGGCACTGCACTTTGTCACCGGGGAGGTGATAACACACCCCATTAAAATGAATGCCACCATAAATTGAACGAAGCCCGCTGCCAAGAAAAAGCAGCGGGCTTTGTACATAACAAAACATGGAGGTAAACATTTGCAGCAAAACTGGAAGTTCCGGCGCGGAGACATTTACTACGTCCAATTCGGAAACACAAGTACCGGCTCGGAACAGCACGGCGACCGCCCTGCGGTCATCATTCAGAATGATGTGGGCAATACCTACGCACCGACCCTCATTGTTGTCCCTCTGACAAGCAATACGGAAAAGAAAGTAACTCAGCCGACACACTGCTTATTGGAAAACGAAGGGCTGTCTATGTCCTCTATGGCTCTGGCAGAACAGATCTTCACCATCGACAAAAGCCGCATTTTGAAATACTTAGGGCATCTCGCCCCGGAAGATATGCAGCGGCTCGATTATGCCTTGAAGAACAGTCTTGCCTTAAACCCACTGGGCAGCATTCGGAAGCTCAAGCCCATCATCCGCTCCACGGCAGCGTATGCGCCGCCGGAAGTAGTGGATGGCAAGCCGCCTGTCTATCCCTACACACCCATTCAATCGTCCTTTGAGGACGCAGGGAGCGTGGAGGAAATGATGCTGTACACCGAGCTGCAATCCGCTGTTCATGCCATGATACAGCGGCTCGAATACAGCTTTACCTTTAATCCCAGCCTGCTCACCATCCCGAAGCGTAAGCAGCAGGTCAGTGAGATTTTAGCAGAAGCCGAAAAATACATCTGGAGAATCCGGGAGGAAATGCAATGCGACTGAGCAACACCAACAACTTTTCCGCATCTTTCAATGTGGCCACTCCTTATCAGATGGTGGTCATTCACAGCAGCAAGCTAATCTACCCGCGCGAGCTTTATCAGCGGGGCATCCAGCGTAAGCGCGTTGAGCTGATTGCAAGAGACTTCAATGAATATACGGCGAACGAACCGAAAATCAGCTTCCGCAATGGCCGGTATTATGTGACGGACGGCCAGCACACCATTGAAGCGCGTATCCTGCGCAACGGTGGCAAAGACCTCCCGATTCTCTGCAAGGTGTATACGGGTCTGACGATGCAGCAGGAAGCCCTGTTCTTCGCAGAGCAGAACGGTCACGCTGCACCGCTGACGGCGGGCATCAAGCTCCGTGCCAAGGTCGTGGGCGAGGATGCTCTTTCCATGGCATTCCTCGCAGCCACCAACCGGGTGGGTCTGGACTTCAACTATGACAGCTTGCAGTTGAGCGACTACCGCATCAGCTGCGTAGGCACTGCACTCAAGCTGTACAACCAGATGGGCGAGAAAATCTACTGCGAGGCTCTGCGGCTGATTGTGGACGCATGGGAGGGCAAACCCGATTCCTTCCGTGCCGCAGTCCTGAAGGGTGTGATGTACTTCGTGGAAGTGTATCACGGTGAGTTCAACGAGGAACGGCTGATCCGTGCCCTGCGCAGCGTCCATCCCATGGAAATCTACCGCACCGGGATGGACAACCCGGCAAAGCTGCCCGGATGGAAGAAATACGTTTTCCCCATCTATGCGGCGTACAACGGCAAATCCCGTAAGGATGCGCTGCCGATGAAGTTCTGACATTTACAGGAATCTCTCCTTAAAGACAATGGGCATCCGCACAACGCAGATGCCCATTGTTACATATTAAGACAACAGCATTTATTCATAATAGGAGTTACAATCTTATGATCGATAAATTTTCACAGGTCGCAGAGAACCTTCCTGCGGCTGACCGTGATGCCGACCGGCAATATCATGTAATCAACGGTTATCCTGTCGTTTTTAGCTTTTCCAAGGAACCCAACCCGGAAGCGTTTGAGCGCATTCGGAACATCCTGCTTGCCACCAGCTATACGAAGAAGGTAGGTTGACATCATGGACGAATGCAGAATCAAACGCTATACTGAGTGCGGTAACGGGCGATATTACAAACCGAGCCATTGCCGGACGTTCTTTGACAACGAAATAAAGCCTATCCCCACTTTTATGATGAAAGTGAGGAATTTACAATGACAAGAAATAACAATCGCGTGTGCTGCTTGTACCGCGTTTCCACCGATAAGCAGGTGGATTTCAACTCCAACCATGAAGCAGACCTGCCCATGCAGCGAAAGGCTTGCCATAAATTCGCTGAATCGAAGGGCTGGGTCATCGTCCATGAAGAACAGGAAGAAGGCGTGTCCGGCCACAAAGTCCGGGCCGCCGCCCGCGACAAGCTCCAGATCATCAAGGACTATGCCCGAAAGGGCAAGTTCGATATCCTGCTGGTATTCATGTTCGACCGTATCGGTCGTATCGCAGATGAAACGCCCTTTGTTGTGGAATGGTTTGTACGGAACGGCATCCGGGTATGGAGTACCCAAGAGGGTGAGCAGCGTTTCGACAACCACACTGACAAACTGCTGAACTACATCCGATTCTGGCAGGCGGACGGAGAAAGCGAAAAGACTTCCGTCCGTACCCGCACCAGTCTGCGCCAGCTTGTAGAAGAAGGTCACTTCAAGGGCGGAAATGCGCCTTATGGCTATGACCTTGTACGGAGTGGGCGTATCAACAAGCGCAAGCATGAACTGTACGAACTGCACATCAACGAGCAGGAAGCTGCCGTAGTGCGGATTGTCTTTGACAAATATGTGTATGAGGGCTACGGCCCGCAGCACATTGCTACCTATCTGAACAATTCTGGCTATCGCGCAAGGTCTGGAAAGTGCTGGCACCCATCCAGTATTCGGGGGATGGTACAAAACCTGACCTACACCGGCGTTCTCCGCTGTGGGGATGCACGGTCAGAATTGATGCCGGATTTGCAGATTGTCCCGCAGGAACAGTTTGAAAACGCACAGCGCATTCGGAATGAACGCTCTGTGCGCTCAACTGCGGAAGCCGAAAATCGTCTTCCTTTGAACATCCATGGGAAGTCGCTGCTTGCCGGCAACGCTTACTGCGGACACTGCGGTGCAAAGCTGGAACTGACCAGCAGCCGTAAATGGCGAAAAATGGCAGATGGATCGTTAGACGATACGCTGCGTATTCGCTATACCTGTTACGGAAAGCTCCGCAAGCAGACCAACTGCACCGGGCAGACGGGATATACCGTCCACATTCTGGATGAGATCATTGATAAAGCTGTCCGCCAGATTTTCTCCAAGATGAGGGGTATCCCCAAAGAGCAGATCGTTACAAAACGCTATGAAAAAGAGAATGCGGAACGCAAGAATCATCTGCAAGACCTTCAGACACAGCGGAACAAGGCAGAAAAAGACCTGTTCGCACTGAAAACCGAGGTTTTAGCTTGCATCAAAGGTGAAAGCGTGTTACCGAGAGAAACCCTTGCCGAAATGATTACAGCGCAGGAAGAGAAACTCACGGAGCTGGAAAACCTTTGCGAAGCGGCCAGTGAAGAACTGGAGAAAACGGCTGAGCTGATGGATAAAGTGTCGCGGCTGTATGATGAACTGATTTCTTATGCTGACCTGTACGACAGTGCAAATTTTGAAGCGAAGAAGATGATCGTCAACCAGCTCATCCGCAGGGTAGACGTATATCGCGGATACCAGATCAACATCTCGTTCAACTTCGATCTCACTCCTTACATTGAGGGGGAGTGATGCGTCCACCTGCAAAACAGTCGGACATCGAACAAGCATTTTCAAAAGCAACGAAATAGCAAGAATTGGGGGTTGCCGTCCATGCGCCTGCAAAATCAGGCATTTGGCTGATTCTCGATGCAACCTCTAAGAAAGCAAAAAGAAAAGCACCATACTTCCTACGAAGTACAGTGCTTTTTTGGTGGAGAATAGCGGGATCGAACCGCTGACCTCTTGCATGCCATGCAAGCGCTCTCCCAGCTGAGCTAATCCCCCATAGCTGACGTGTCATTCCTGACGACGCATATTATTATACCAGCCAAAAGGAGAGTTGTCAATAACTTTTTTATTTTTTGTGAGCGACGCTGCGGCGGGTGCTGCGCTTGTAGTAGAACAGGTACTGCTGTACGATGCCAGCCTGCTGATCATAGGAAGGAAAAGGGTCGCGGCCGCCGAATTCCTCATCAATGAGTCGCTGTATCCAGACATCAATGGGAGCCATCGCGGTACGGCCATAGCCAAAGAGGCAGACGCAGTTTGCTACCTTTTTGCCGACGCCGTCCAGCTCGAGGAGGCGGGAAAAGAGCGCGTCGTCGGGCAGCGCCGCCAGAGCACCGAGGTCGAGTGTGCCGCTGGAAGCCTGTGCGGCAGCGTTCTGGATGTAACGGGTGCGGTAGCCCAGACTACAGCCCATCAGCTGCGCCCCAGAGAGGCCGCAGAGCTGCTGCGGGGTGGGGAAGAGGAAGACTTCATCGCCTTCGGCACTGAGCGGTTCGCCGCAGCACCGGGCAAGGCGTTCTACGGCGGTGCGGATGGCCGGAATGCTTTTGCGCTGGGAGATAAGAAAGGTGATGAGCATTTCCCATGGATCCTGATGCAGGATTCGGATGCCCTGCCCGAAATCGAGCGATTTGTCCAGATAGTTGCTCTGTCCCGCCAAGCTGCACCGCAGCGCGGCATAGTTCCGGCCCAAATCAAAGTAGTTGGCCCAGCACTCCCAATCTGAGCCATACCATGCAGCGTCGTATTGCCCAGCGCCCAGCGGAGTCAGATAAAGGAGTGCGCCGCCGGAAAGAAAACGGTAGCGCCCGTCGGCCAGTTTCTGTGGCCGGAAGCACTGACCACTTTCGATGATCTTGTCGAGGTCAAAGTCGTCCTGGATGGTGACGAGCTGATGGGTAAGGGGAACGGTATGCATGGAAAACTCCTTTTTGGAAAAATTGTGGCGATGCCCGATTCGAGGTGGAAACTGATTTCTATCCGTACCCTTTGCGGGGAGGGCAACCTTGATGCTGAAAAGACCGGCGTGGTTGTGACAATTTCTATCTACGTCCTCGGTGAAGAGGACGACTTGGTTACGCCTTTGAGAACCGCGATATGATTATTATGTTATTCTATCCACACCCCTCAAATAGGAGCGACTTCAAGTCGAAGAATGCACCGGGGAACACAAACTGATTTCAAACAACGTCTTTAAGAGACGGAATTGTAGGTCAAAATACTCGGTTCCTTAGAGAGCGCATGGCAATAACTTAATAAGAGTTTACCATATTTTTGTGTCGATTTCTACCTGCGCCCTCCGTGAGGAAGGCGACCCATTATCGGCGGCCATCAGAGAGCGTCCGTTTTATTTCTATCCACGCCCTCCGCGAGGAGGGCGACCCGTGCTTGCGAGGATGCAGCCAACCATCGCACATATTTCTATCCACGCCCTCCGCGAGGAGGGCGACGTGCTGACCTCCATCAAGGACAACCACCCCAGAATATTTCTATCCACGCCCTCCGCGAGGAGGGCGACGGGGTTTCACCCCTGTACCCCATCAGTCAGGGTTATTTCTATCCACGCCCTCCGCGAGGAGGGCGACATGCGCAATAGCCGCCCCAAAGGACAGGCACAGCATTTCTATCCACGCCCTCCGCGAGGAGGGCGACCTCGCCTTGACATTGCAAAAATGCGGGCGACCGGTATTTCTATCCACGCCCTCCGCGAGGAGGGCGACGACGGGATGTGCGTCAAACAACAGCCCTGGCGAAATTTCTATCCACGCCCTCCGCGAGGAGGGCGACAAGCTGGCGTTGGGCGCTGCGGATGTGAGTGACAAATTTCTATCCACGCCCTCCGCGAGGAGGGCGACCTATGTGGACGGCGAGGACATCCTTGCCGAAGTATTTCTATCCACGCCCTCCGCGAGGAGGGCGACGTACCTGTTTGTATGAGGCTGGCCGGGATGAAGATATTTCTATCCACGCCCTCCGCGAGGAGGGCGACGCTGCCGTCGTGCTGGAAGATTACGAGGAGACAAAATTTCTATCCACGCCCTCCGCGAGGAGGGCGACGGTCGTGCCGTGTTGTCTCCGTACTCTCCTGCCAAATTTCTATCCACGCCCTCCGCGAGGAGGGCGACCTGCGCAGCTTGCGCGAGCATCTGCCGCAGAGGCAATTTCTATCCACGCCCTCCGCGAGGAGGGCGACCGGACTGATACCTATTTCGCGGGTATGCCCCGTATTTCTATCCACGCCCTCCGCGAGGAGGGCGACGCTGGTACAACCATCAGCGCAGCCAAGGGTACATATTTCTATCCACGCCCTCCGCGAGGAGGGCGACCCGGAGCAGCAACACCGTCCAGAACGCCCTGCTCGATTTCTATCCACGCCCTCCGCGAGGAGGGCGACCTCGGACGGACGGCATTCTGCATGGAACTGGACGAATTTCTATCCACGCCCTCCGCGAGGAGGGCGACATTCGTAGTTGATGACGGCCACCTTGAGGCTCTGATTTCTATCCACGCCCTCCGCGAGGAGGGCGACGGCATCCTCCGAGACGATCCAGCCGGTGCAAGCCAATTTCTATCCACGCCCTCCGCGAGGAGGGCGACGCGGTAAAGCAGCTGGGCTTCAGTTACGACTTTAAATTTCTATCCACGCCCTCCGCGAGGAGGGCGACAACTTTCTTCAAGGACAACTGGCCGAAGTTCAAATTTCTATCCACGCCCTCCGCGAGGAGGGCGACTGCGGGACCGGTGGATGCCTATGAGTATTTCGCAATTTCTATCCACGCCCTCCGCGAGGAGGGCGACCAAGTCCGGTAGGCTTTCGTCGATCTCCTTGTAATTTCTATCCACGCCCTCCGCGAGGAGGGCGACACAGTATTCCGGGACTCGTCGACCACCACTAAACATTTCTATCCACGCCCTCCGCGAGGAGGGCGACCAAGGTACAGTAGACATCGCACAAGCAACACCAATTTCTATCCACGCCCTCCGCGAGGAGGGCGACTTCCGGGTCTCGTTGACCATCACTAAAGAAAGGGGATTTCTATCCACGCCCTCCGCGAGGAGGGCGACTGTTGCTGTTCCGGTGAGATACAGTTCTTTTTTGAATTTCTATCCACGCCCTCCGCGAGGAGGGCGACGCATCGACCCAGACATTGCGGCACGTATCAAACCATTTCTATCCACGCCCTCCGCGAGGAGGGCGACCGCCGTACAACGGCAGCATGTTCACAAAGAGTTTCATTTCTATCCACGCCCTCCGCGAGGAGGGCGACCCAGATGACCCCACAAAGCCAGCAGAAAAATACGATTTCTATCCACGCCCTCCGCGAGGAGGGCGACCATCCGGCATGACCATACTTACCAGCAGGGACTCATTTCTATCCACGCCCTCCGCGAGGAGGGCGACCAGACCGATACGACGCTAGCGAGGACACTCGAAAATTTCTATCCACGCCCTCCGCGAGGAGGGCGACCGCCGAGCGCAATTTTAAAATTGCGCTAACCGACATTTCTATCCACGCCCTCCGCGAGGAGGGCGACGACAAACAAGCAAAACCATGGTATAATGCAGATAATTTCTATCCACGCCCTCCGCGAGGAGGGCGACTTCTGTAGCCACTGGTGATTATTACAGGTGTGTTATTTCTATCCACGCCCTCCGCGAGGAGGGCGACTGACCAATGGCTACAGCAATCCGTTCCTCCAGCAATTTCTATCCACGCCCTCCGCGAGGAGGGCGACCACAAAACATAGGAACGTACAGAGTAAAAGGGCCATTTCTATCCACGCCCTCCGCGAGGAGGGCGACCAAGGAGTAACCAAGGAGTAACCAAGTGAAAACGTGATTTCTATCCACGCCCTCCGCGAGGAGGGCGACCGCTGGATAGTTGGCACTACGGGGATAACTACACAATTTCTATCCACGCCCTCCGCGAGGAGGGCGACTTGCGCAAGCGCAAAGACTGGGCGACACGAATGATTTCTATCCACGCCCTCCGCGAGGAGGGCGACGATAAAACCTACCGCATCAACATCAAGTTGCTAGATTTCTATCCACGCCCTCCGCGAGGAGGGCGACCCAAGACTTTACCGAAGCACCGCAGACACTCGCGATTTCTATCCACGCCCTCCGCGAGGAGGGCGACGCTTTGGTTTATGGCGTCGTTTGTGCCGCTGTTGCTATTTCTATCCACGCCCTCCGCGAGGAGGGCGACTACGGCGTGGATGCAGCAGAGCGACACCGAAATATTTCTATCCACGCCCTCCGCGAGGAGGGCGACGCGAGTGCATCGTCGACATCGACAGCACCGCAGAATTTCTATCCACGCCCTCCGCGAGGAGGGCGACGGTTGACGGCATCCTCGCCGACACGGTCAGTGTATTTCTATCCACGCCCTCCGCGAGGAGGGCGACGCCGAGACCGTCAAAAATGCAGGGTTTGAGATCTATTTCTATCCACGCCCTCCGCGAGGAGGGCGACGGAAATGATGGCCCGGTTCAACGATACCTTCAGATTTCTATCCACGCCCTCCGCGAGGAGGGCGACAGCAAAAACAGAGACAAAATCTCTATTTTTAAACAAATTATACAACATTCTGCACGAATTTAGAAGAGCCTTGATTTACAACGGGTCAAAGAGCTATCCAAATCATGCAAAATGACACAAAAATCCGGTGCGAAGGTGCCGGAAAAATACTGAGAACTCGCCCTTCGCACCGGGGCGGGAAACTCAGAACAACAGCAGGCCGTCCTGCTCGAAGGGCGGATGAACGCCGATATGCTCCACCTTGCTCTTATAGTTGTTGCCCAGCTGGTAGAAGCGCAGACTGTCCAGCGCAGGGTCGATGAGAGACGTCAGCTCCGCCTTGAGAACGGCATACTGCGCGGCATCCAGCAGACACTCGAACACGGAGTTCTGCACCCGCTGGCCGTGGTCCACACAGCGCTTGGCGACTTTGCGCAGACGTTTGCACCCGGCAGGAGTTTCGGTATTGACGTCGTAGGTGATAAGGACCAGCATACACATCCCTCACTTCCAGAAAAATGGCGGGTAAAGCTCCATATCGCCCCGCAGGGTGCGGGCCAGAAGCAGAGCCTGCACATAAGGCACGAGGCCCCACGGGAGCTTTTCGTTCAGGAACGGGTGGGTGATAGTCTCCTGCTTGCGGGTCTGCCACCCGCCCAGAAAGGCGCGGCGGCCCTCATCGGTGAGAAGGACGGCCCCGTTCTCCTGCTTCTGGAAATGCTTCGGCGTCATGATTTTCTGGTTGATGCAGGAGAGCACGAAGCGGTCGGCATAAACTGCACGCAGCTCTTCCATGAGGTCGAGGGCGAGGCTCCTGCGCCCGGGCCGGGCGCGGTGGAGAAAGCCGACGTAGGGGTCGAGGCCCACACTCTGAAGAGCCGCCGTGCAGTCGGAGGCCAGAAGCGAATAAGCGAAAGAGAGCAGGGCATTGGTGTTGTCCAGTGGCGGGCGGCGGCTCCGGCCTGCGAAAGAAAAATCATCGTGCTGCTGCAGGATGAGTGAATCAAAGCAGTCGAAATACCGCTGTGCCGCCTCGCCCTCCAGGCCGCGAAGCTGGTCGAGGTCGTCACACTGTTCGATGAGGGGCAGCGCCGCCGCCAGCTGGGCGCTGGTGCGCTTGAGCTGTTCCACCGGCACCCGCTGGGGGTGGTCGCGGGTGGCCCGCTCCAGCACCCAGCGGGCGTTATAGACTTTACCCAGAATGAAATTGCGCGCATAGAGACAGCTCTCTGCCTCGCTGTCTGCGATGCGGTACTGGGTCTGCCGCAGCAGGACGTTGCCCCGCTCTTCGCCTACGGCCCGGGCCAGAAAGCGGCCCTGCGGGCTGAAAAAGCTCAAATCGACCCCGAGGCTGGCGCATTTACCCATCAGGGCAGGGCTTGCGCCGGGATAGCTGAAGCAGACGATGCCTTCCAGCGTGTGGAGCGGGACCCGGCCAATTTCAGCCTTGTTGCAGAGCAGGACGATGTTCTCCCCCTCGAGGGAAAGGTAGGCGTCCTTGTTGAGGACGTAGAGCGTGTTCAAAAACTTTCTCATGGCGCGGCCTCCTGCATCTCGTCCAGATGGGCGCGGAGATAGGCTTTCGGGTCGGCACGCTGATACAGCACGGGGAGGCAGAGCTCTTTGAGGGAGCAGGCGTTGCAGTGAGTGCCGGGCTTTGACTTGGGGGTATAGCCCCGGGCAAAATAGGCGTGCATCTCATCGGCCATCTTCTGGGTGGCCTGGCGCAGTTCTTCGGTCAGCGGCACGACCTCCCGCCGCCGCGTCTCTTCGTAGAAGAGCGCACCCTCCGGGATGCTGCACACCAGCATCTCTTCCAGCGCCATGGCCTGTGCGCAGAGCTGCAGCCGATCAGCGTCGCTGGCCTTGGCGCGGCCATGCTTGTACTCGACAGGCATGGGCTTCCAAAGCCCTTCCGTGCTTTGCAGGGGGATGCCCTCCGGGTCGGCCCGGAACTCGACGACATCGCAGTTTCCGCTCAGGCCAAGCCGACGGCTGACCACCTGCATCCCTCGGGTGATGAGCAGGCCGCCGCGCCGTTCGGTCTGGTCTGCGTCATGGCAGCGGGCGTGGTCGAGCTGGCCTTCGACGGTGCGGCGGTTCTCCGCCCACTGCTGTTCCAGATGGATGAGCGCCCACTGGCGGCGGCAGAAGCAGAAGTGCTGGATGCCCGACAGGGGCAGCCAGTCGTCTGCGCCGCCCATCAGGACAGCCTCTCGCAGGTGACTCCTTCCGGCAGAGTGTCTGCCACCGTGACGGTGTAGTCGCGGTAGCTGCGGGCGGCGTCCACATCGGGCTTGCGCTGGACGGCGACGGAGTCGAAGAGCTTATAGGCCGGGGCATTGCCCAGCTCAGAATCGTGCTTGAACACGATGAGCTCCCGCACGGCCATCTTGCCCCGGGCAGCGCTGTGGTCGTTCTCGAACATATTCAGAATGGCAGTCCACAGAAGTTTCAAATCATCCTCGGAGAAGCCGGTGGTCTTCCGGGCGAGGTTGGCCGAGACATAGCCCTCGGCGCGGTAGAGGGCGTAAGGCACGATGTGCTTGCGGCCCATCTCAGTACCCTTCTTCTCGGCATCGGCCTCGGTAGTGATGGCCACGCGGGTGATGGTGACTTCCTGCGGGACGATGGGATCCACCGAGCGGGCAAAGCTCAGCTGGACGGGGCCGCGCACCTGACCGCAGTTCAGTGCACCCTTGACGAAGGTGGTCATGACGGCACCGAAGGTGCGGATGTCGAAGTAGTTCTCACACATATAGTCCCGCAGCTTGGCATCGATGTCGGGGTCGGCTTTTTTGGCAGCTTTCAGGTCGGGGTCGATGCCCAGCGTGCTGATGGCCTCGGCATCGCTGCGGTTGAGGGGAACGCCGTCCTTGATGTAGATACGATAGCCTTTTTCGTCCTCTTTCAGGGTCTCGACATAGTTGCGGATCTTCCGCTTGAGGCAGACGTCGGTCACCAGACCGTAGCCCGTCTCGGGGTCGATACGGGGCATATTGCCTGCGTCGGGGTCGCCGTTGGGGTTGCCGTTCTCGACGTCGAACAGGATGACGAAATCATAGCGGTTCTTGATGGGCTCAGACATGGTTTATTCCTCCTCATTCTTTTTGGCGTAGCGTTTCTGGGTCTGGTGGTAGTAGCCGATCTCAAAGGCACCCTGCTCCGGCAGGCTGAGCCGCGCCGGGAAGCCTGTCTCGGGCAGCTGGGCCATCAGCTCGGTGAGCTGTTTGCTGAAATGCACCTCGTTGGGGGTGCTCATCTTCTGCAGATGCTTCTGAGCCAGCTTGACCAGCGTAGGGAAGGCCGTTGCCGGGGTGGCACAGGCCGAGTTGAAGTACCGGTCTTTGATGGTGGCGTTGATGCCGGGATTGGCGATGCTCTGGATCGTCTCCAGCACAGAGAAGAGACGCCCCAGAACATAGGGGACATTGCTGCTTTCGTTCAGGCTCACGGTAAATACCTCCTTGTTGAGCTCGGTGGGGTAGTTGCGGAGATAATAGGCTTTCAGGATGGCGGCGCGGCCCCGGGTGACTTCCCGTTCGGCCCGGATGCGCAGAGTCACGCCATTGAGCAGGGTGGCGGGATAGGGTCCGCCGGTGAGGATGGCCCGGAGCAGATCGCCCACCAGCTGGGGCGATGGATTTTTGTCCCGGGATTTCTGGTTGACCGTCTCCTGCGCCAGCGCCCAGACCGACAGGTTTTCCCGCTTGTCGAAGGCGGGGCGGGTGATGCTGAGCCGGTCGACGTGGTCCTGCAGATTTTTGGCAAACTGTCCGAAGCTGTTGCGCAGGAAGAACCGGACGGAGAGCCGGGCCGCGTTGGGCGAGATGCCCAGCACATAGAAGTTCTGGTTCGGGTCCAGCTTGTCATCGAGGAAGGAGACGGGGCGTCCCTGAGAAAGGGCTTTCAGTGCGGCGGCAAGGTCGCTTTCCGAGACGCCGCGCGCCTCGGCACCGCCGCAGAAAAACATCAACATGGCGTTTGAGTAGGCGGGAGCGGCGTTTTCGGCCCAGCAGACGATGGTGGTGTCGCCGATGCGCTGACAGCAATTCCGGTCAGCCAGCAGCAGATTGAGGGCCGTGGTATAGGCGAAAGCCGCGTACTCGCTGACAGGGGCGTTGGCACCCTGCTCATGGCCATAGGAGCAGAAAGCGGGCGCGTTGAAGGAGACCAGTGCCGCACCGGCGGCCTGTGCGCCCATCACACCTTTGATGGCGGGGTGGATGCGGGCGATGCCGGCCTCTTTGCCGGTGATGAGGCAGCGGGCCGTCTCGGCGTCGGCATCGGAGGTGTCAAAGGCGGACTGCCATGCGGCCCGGATGGCGTCATCTGTGGTGGCCAGCCAGTGGGCGCCGTCGGGGGATTCGTAGCCGAACACAAGGTTCGCGTTGTTGTTCAGGTCAGCCCACTGCTCTGCCAGCAGCGGGTGGGTGGGGGCTGTATCTGGCTCCCAGCTGTCAAAAAAGGCGAGGATGGCTTTGGCGGCAGGGGAGTCCACGCCGTCGAGAACCTTGTGGTGAAGGGCGGCACAGGCTTCGAAGCACTGGCGGGAACGCTCGGGCTTGCCCTTTTCGTCTGCGCCCAGCAGATAGGACGTATTGTCGCACAAAAAATTCGCGGCGACGCCGGAGGCACGCTTGACCCGGTGGGGGACAGGGAGATCACGGGGGGCGATGACGGTCTTTTTGCCCTTGGGGACTTCCTGCCGCAGGTCGTTGAGGGCGAGGAGCTGGCCGTCGGGGCCGAGGCGCAGTTCATAGCTGACTTTGAAGCGGCTGTCCCAGCCGGGGGCCTCCACCTTGCCCTGAGCCAGAAGCTGCTCATAATAGGCGGTGAGTGCTTGGAGTATCATGTGAACACCTCCACGTCCCGGCATTCCATCACACCGTCCACCAGTTTTGCGCGGAAGAACTGGCTGCGGATGTTGGCCGAATCAGAGTAATCGAGGCTGTGGAGCATGAAGCCGAGGTCCTGCGTGACCTTCAGCGCCGGAATGCTGCCGCCCGGCCATTCCCGGAAGTTGGCCGGGAACTCCCGGCACCCGAAACAGGGCTGGTGATAGCACTGACCTTTGCGCAGGCGTCGGCGCAGGATGTCCTGGAACTTGCCGGGATTGTCGCTGGGGGCGGCCTTGTCTGTCAAATCAAAGTGACACTCGATGACGTAGTGGACGTCCTGCAGGACCATCGCGGCCCGCTGCTGGATGTCCTCCGAGGTGTAGAGCACCGGCGGCGTGCCGCCTTTGGCCGCACTGAGGGCGGCGGAGGACAGCAGGGTGGACTTGACCTCGTTGCGCCGGATGTTGGTGAACCGGATGGGCCGCTGGGTGTACTCCTCGGTGGACGCTTCGTCCTCGGGGTCAAGGCCGAAGGGCTTGAGAAGATAGATGCGGTCAACCGTATAACGCAGCCCGGGGTGCCAGTAGATGGCCTCCACAAGGCCCCGCGCAGCGGACGGGGTGGGCATGTCGTAGCTCACACGCTCGGTCTTCATTTCCGGACGAGTGAAACAGGCATAGTCGCCCCATACTTCAATGAGCATGGACATCAGCATCGCCTCCTTTCCGGGTGAAGTTGAATTTTCAGACTAAGATGAATATCGGTCATTGAAACCACCTCTTTCTTTTAGAAGTAAAGGCCGATGCCGGTCTCCACATCCATGGCAAGGCCGGTCTTTTCGCTGTAGCAGCTGGTGTCGGTGAGGATGGCGGAACCATCGGGCCGCAGTTCCAGCGCCCCGGCGGCGTCAAGCTTGTCGAACTGGTCCTTATAGCAGGAGACACTGTAAACGCCCAGCTTCCGCAGCAGCGTCCGGGTAACATGACCGCTGCGCAGCTGTTCACAGAGGGCTGCGCCCTCGCCGACGGGCAGATAGACCGTGCGGGCAGCGTTCTCGATGAGGCGGAATTCCTCCGCCACCTGTGCAAAGGGGAGCTGGCAGCCCCGGATGCCCCGGAGAAAGGCATCCAGAATGCCGTGCTTGTCCACGGCGTCGGGGCCGCGCAGTTCGGAGAGCTCTTTGAAGTAGAGCTGAATGGCCCGGGGCGTGTCCAGTGTGTCCTGATGCCGGGCGGTGTAGTCCAGCGCGCTGACGTTCTGCCTGAGCATCTGGGGCGTGGAACACTCGTCCAGCCGGAACCGGTAGACGATGCTTTCCTCTGCGCCCCGCCGCCCCTCGCGGTTGCAGCGCCCGGCAGTCTGTAAGAGCGAGTCAAGACCGCACTGCTCGCGGTAAGCGACGGGAAAATCCACGTCCACGCCCGCCTCAATGAGAGAGGTGGACACCACCCGGCAGGGCAGACCTTCTTTCAGTCGCTGGCGGATGGCGTCCAGCTGACGGCGGCGGTCGGCGGCGCAGAGCAGGGTGGTCAGGCAGTAGCTGCCCTCGGCGGGCAGGGACTCATAGAGCTGCTGGGCCGTCTTGCGGCGGTTGACCACGCAGAGCACCTGCGGTTGATTTGCCAGCCGGGAGGCGAACTCCTCCTGCGGCAGGGTGCCGAGGTCTTGCAGTGTGGTGCGCCGGAGCACTTCGTAGAGGCGGGCCGCGTCGGGTGTGATCTCCTGCGGGTGGAGCTCAGGCGCAAAGCGCCGGAACAGCGGCTCAAGGGCAGGCTGGGTGGCCGTGCAGAGGACGGCCGTGGAGTGGTAATGCTGGATGAGCTGGGCGATGGCACTGACGCAGGGGGCAAGGTAGTCGCCCGGGAGGGTCTGCGCCTCGTCGAAGATGATGACGCTGTCGGCGATGTTGTGGAGCTTGCGGCAGCGGCTGCTGCGATTGGCGTAGAGCGACTCGAAGAACTGCACCGCCGTTGTCACCACGACGGGGACGTCCCAGTTTTCGCTGGCCAGCATCTGGCGGTACTGGGCGGGGGTCAGGTCGTCCTGCTCAACAGTCTTGTACTCGGCGTTGGAGAAGTCGGCCAGAACATTTTCTGCGCCCAGCAGACCCGAGAAGACGGCGGCGGTCTGGTCGATGATGGACATATAAGGGATGACGTAGATGACCCGCTTCATCTTCTGGGCGACGGCGTGCTCCAGCGCAAAGGCGAGGGAGGCAAAGGTCTTGCCGCCGCCGGTGGGTACGGTGAGGGTGTAGAGCCCCTGTGGGCCGTGCGCGCCTTTCTCGAGGCAGGCGCGGAGGACGGTGTTGCGCTGGACGCTGACGGGCGAGGGCGACTCGGCACTGAGATAGCGCTGCGCCTGTGCCGAGACGATGTCCCGCAGCGCGGCGATGCCCGTGCCGCTGCCCCGGGGTGCGGCCTTGCCGTCCATGAAAGTCTCGGTGTCGATGAAGTCGGCGTCCACGAGGCAGGAGTAGAGCATCCGGGTAAAGAACGCGAGGCTCAGTGGGTCGGCGCAGGCCCACGCGGGAGGCGTCGAGGCGGGGAGCGTTACTTCCTGCCAGCCGTCGTAGGGGGCTACCGGCTTCTTGCTCCGGCCAAACAGGGTGGCGTCGCCCGGGTCATCGGCGGGGCTCCCGCCGTCGGGCAGGCCGCTGTGGTGTCCGGCTACGGCAAAGGCAGTGTGGAGATGTTGGCGAACCCAGGCCTCCTGCGCCCCGGCGGTGGAGTGGTCCACCTTGGGGCCGCCTTTGAGCCGCAGCTGGAAGGCGTCGCTGTACTTCCCGACGTCGTGGAGCCACGCGGCAAATTCGGCCTCGCTCTGCGCCCCGAAGGGGGCTGCGAAGGAACCGGCCAGTCTGGCAGTGCCGGCGAGATGGTCGTAGACGGTCTGGGTGCGGGTGCCGTCCTCGCTGATGTGGGCAAGACGTGTGGAGTGCTCCATAAAATGACCTCCTGACTCTGATTTACAATAAGGATACGCTTTTCAAAAAGCGGCTGTCAACAAAACGCGCTTTTCGACGAAAAATTCTGGGACTTTGCACAAAAAGCAGACGGAAAAATCTGCAATGTGCCAAAGAAGAAAGAAACGAGTATTTTCATGTTTTTATAATAATGCAAATAATGTCCAATAAACTGGACTTTTACTGATTTTTCAGGCAAAAATGAAAAGAGAACTGCGTTTTCAGTACTGCGGGAGGAAGACCGCCCGTCAGCAAAGAAAAAATGAAGATGTTGTGTACAACAACACCGCATTAAGATGGAATTAAGGCAGGGTTAAGAAAGCCGCAAGAAAAGTGCTGAGTTATTCCATTTGGGAATGGACTTTCGGAAAAATCAAGGCGAATATCCCCCTTTTCATTTGCTGAAATCTGTTGTATTATGAATAACAGATATGGAATCAGAGAAAAAGCGCCGCGATGAAGCGCAAACAGAAATGATAAGAAAAATAAAGGGCAATAGGGGGAGAGCTACGATGGACGAAAAAGATTACGAGCTGCTGCACGCGCTGGACGAGACGCGCAACATCACTCACGCAGCGGACAAACTGTACATGACCCAGTCGGCACTTTCCAAGCGCATCAAGGCGCTGGAACAGGAGCTGGGGGTGGAGATCGTCCTGCGCTCACGGCAGGGCATCCGCTTCACGCCGGCAGGCGAACAGGTGCTGCTCCACAGCGCCGCCGCCGCCCGCGAGATGGAAAAGATGCGCCGCCAGCTGGCTGCTATCCAGGGCGAAGCCTGCGGCACCCTGCGGGCAGGTATCTCGGTGAACTTCTCCTACTACCGTCTGCCCGAGGTGCTGACCGAGTACCATAAAGCATACCCGAAGGTACGCCTCGACATCGCTACCGGCCACAGCCGGAACATCTACCAGCAGATGCTGGACTCTTCGCGGGACGTGGCAGTGCTGCGGGGCGAGTATCCGTGGGACGGTACCCAGTTCCTGCTCTCGCAGGAGAATATCTGCCTGATCTGCAGCGAGGAGAACAAGGACAGACCCATCTCCGATTACCTTTATATCGACCACAGCAGCGACGCCACCATCAGCGCCCAGATGGCCCGCTGGCGCTACGAGAACGGCGTGACCAACGATGCGGGTAATTTTGTGGTGGATAACATCATGGTCTGCCGCGAGATGGTGGAGCGGGGCCTTGGCTGGGCGCTGATGCCGGAAGTGGCGCTGGATAACTTCAAGGGCTATGTCAAGCCCTGCACCTTCGAGAACGGTGAGCCCTTCGTCCGGCGCACCTATATTTTCTGCCAGAGAGACGCAGCCGCCCTGCCGCAGGTGCAGCTCTTTATGGACATGCTCAAAAAGCACCGCTGAGAGGAGAAAAACATGGAAACGACTGTTTCACTGGTCCAGATGCTGGATGCACGGGAGCGCCGGGTGCAGCACCAGCAGGAGCTGCTGGCCCGGTACCACAAGCCGCTCATCTGCTTTACCATGAATATCTGCGGTCCGATAAAGGATTCACCCCTCATCCGGCGGGGCTTTGCGCGGGGGCGTCAGCTGCTGCGCCAGCAGTTTCTGCGGGCAAAGCTGACGCCGCTGTATCAGGACGCCGTCCGGGAAGTGACCGGCTGTGAGGCGTTCTATGTGCTGGACGCCGACCCGCTGACCATCAAGAAATTCACCACCGACATCGAGGACGCCACCCCGCTGGGGCGGCTGTTCGACATGGACGTCATCCGTCCGGACGGCCTCAAAGTGGACAGAGAAGAGCTAAACCTCGAAGGCCGCCGCTGTCTCATCTGCGGCGGGCCTGCTAAGGTGTGCAGCAGCCGCCGCATCCATACCGTGGCCGAACTGCAGGAAAAGACGACGGAGATCTTGACCGAGGCCCGGGACGCGCAGGACATTGCCGACGCGGCCCGTCTGGCCGTCCGCGCCCTGCTCTACGAAGTGACCACCACCCCGAAGCCCGGCCTTGTGGACCGGCGTAACAGCGGAAGCCATAAAGACATGGACTTCTTCACCTTCATGGACAGCGCCGCGGCGCTCTATCCCTATTTTGAAGCCTGCGCCCAGACGGGCCGCGAGACGGCGGAACAGCCCGCGCCCGAGACATTCGCGGCCCTGCGGCCTCTGGGCTGTGAGGCCGAGGGCGAGATGCTGGACGCCACCGGCGGCATCAACACCCACAAGGGCGCGGTCTTTTCGGTGGGCATCGTCTGCGCGGCGCTGGGACGCCTCGACCGCTCCCTCTGGGCCGAAGCAGCCCGCGTTCTGGCGGAAGTATCCGCAATGACGGCGGGCCTGACCGAGAAGGATTTTGCAGGCGTCACTGCCGAGAACACCGCCACCGTGGGCCAGAAGCTTTATATTCAGTACGGTATCACTGGTGTGCGGGGGCAGGTGGAAGCTGGACTTCCCACGGTGCTGAATGTCGGTCTGCCGGTGCTGGAAGAGGGCCTTGCCAAGGGTTACGACTTCGACCGCGTCGGCGGCGGCGCACTGTTGGCCATCCTGGCCAACAGCACCGATACCAACATCATTGCCCGCTCGAGCCGGGAGCGTCAGCTGGCCCTCACCGAAGAGCTGAAAGCCCTTCTCGCCCAGACACCTTACCCGGATAAAGATGCGCTCGCGGCGCTGGATGACCGGTTCATTGCGGAAAATCTCTCGCCCGGCGGCAGTGCCGACCTGCTGGCGCTGACCTGGCTGCTCCATTTTGCAACTACTGAGGGGAATATCAATGAGTGAATATACCATTTCGCAGGTCTATCCGACCGATAAAACCGTTCTGGCCCAAATCGACACACTGCTGGGTCAGGAGGGCATCCGCCGCGACGGCAATCTGGACTACATCTGCGCCATGTTCGACGAGGAATACAATGTCATCGGCACCGGCAGCTGCTTCGGCAACACCCTGCGGTGCTTCGCCGTCAGCAGCGCCCATCAGGGCGAGGGTCTGCTGAACCAGATCATCACCCATCTCATCGAGGTGCAGTGCGCGCGGGGGAATATACACCTGTTTCTCTACACCAAGGTAAAAAGCTCCAAGTTTTTCGGCGACCTCGGCTTCTACGAGATCGCCCGGGTGGAGGATACCCTTGTCTTCATGGAGAACCGCCGCGACGGCTTCGGGGCTTATCTGCGCGATCTGGAAAAGACCAGGACCGAGGGCAAAAGTGCGGCCCTCGTCATGAACGCGAACCCTTTTACCCTCGGTCATCAGTATCTTGTGGAAAAAGCTGCTGCCGCCTGCGACACGCTCCACCTGTTCGTGGTCAGTGAGGACGCCAGCCTCGTGCCTTTTGCCGTGCGCAGGAAGCTGGTGGAGGCGGGCGTGGCCCATCTGCCGAATGTGGTGCTCCACGACAGCGGCCCCTACATCATCTCGAATGCCACCTTCCCCAGTTACTTCCTGAAGGATGAGGCAGCTGTCATCGACGGCCACGCCCGGCTGGACCTCGCCGTCTTTACGAAAATCGCGGCGGCGCTGAACATCACTGCCCGCTATGTGGGCGAGGAGCCTACCAGTCAGGTGACGGGGCTTTACAACCAGATTATGTGCGAGCAGCTGCCCAAAGCGGGTATCGAGTGTGTCGTTGTACCCCGCAAAGAAGCAAACGGAAAGGCCATCAGTGCTTCCACCGTCCGCCAGTGCCTGCAGAGCGGCGACTGGGATACCCTCGGGACGCTGCTGCCCAAGACCAGCCTCGACTATTTCCGCAGCCCGGAGGCAGAGCCGGTGCTGGCACGCATCCGCAATGCGGGCAATGTCGTGCATTACTGAGAAAAACTTCCTCTCTCTTTGTGGTCATGACAACAGAAATAAGACGAAGCATCTGTTATAATAGGCCCATCAAGAAAAGGAGAGTGTGGATATGATCCGTAAAATCATTCATATAGACGAAGAAAAATGCAATGGCTGTGGTGCCTGTGTCACTGCCTGCCATGAGGGTGCCATCGGCCTCGTGAACGGAAAGGCCAAGCTCATGCGCGACGACTACTGCGACGGCTTCGGCGACTGCCTGCCCGGCTGCCCCACCGGTGCCATCACCTTCGAGGAGCGGGAGGCCGCTGCCTACGATGAGCAGGCTGTGCTGGAAAACAAACAGAAAAAGGCTGCTGCCGCTGCCGAAAAGCCCGTCTTCCACGGCTGCCCGGGCAGCGCCATGCGCCAGTTTGACCGCCAGCAGGCCGCACCGGCTGCAGCTCCTGCCGCCGCCCAGCCCTCGCAGCTGGCCCAGTGGCCCTGCCAGATCAAGCTCGTGCCGGTGAATGCACCCTATTTTGATGGTGCCAAGCTGCTTATCGCCGCCGACTGCACCGCCTACGCCTACGCGAACATCCATCAGGAGTTCATGCGCGGCCATGTTACCCTCATCGGCTGCCCCAAGCTGGATGCCGTGGACTACAGCGAGAAGCTGACCGAGATCATCCGCAATAACGACATCAAGAGCGTTACCGTCCTGCGGATGGAGGTGCCTTGCTGCGGAGGTCTCGAACACGCCGCCGTCACTGCCCTCAAGAACAGCGGCAAGTTCATCCCCTGGAATGTCGTCACCTTCTCGGTGGATGGCCGTATCCTCGACCGGTAAATAATCGAAAACAAAAAAGCAGACGCTGCACAAAGCGTCTGCTTTTTTGGTATCATTCAGTTTGTGGTCTGGGTGGCGGACTGTATCATCTTCCAGACAGACTCGATGCTCTGGCGTATCTGAGCCAGCGTGGCGATGTCCTCGTCACTCATCCGGGAAGCCGGGGGAGAGAGCACCGTCTTGGCAGAAGTCACCGTGCCGGTGAGCTGGATGTGGACGTTGTGGTCCGGGAGGGTCAGCAACACATGGATGGGCGTGGTCTTCGAGAAGAGAGCGTCCGTCGAAAAGCCAAGCACGAGGGTCGTGCCGTCGGCTGCGGCGGGGAACTGATAGTAGCGGTAGCCGTCCCGTGCGGCAGAAGGAGAGACTTTTTTCAGCCCCTTGAGCGAGAGGGTGAAGCCGGAAAGCTCCTGAAGCTCGACCTTGTTCGTCTCGACGCCCAGCACGGCGGAAGCCTGCGTCTGGGAGATGTAGTCTCCGAGGCTCCACTCGGGCAGAAGAACGCTTGCGATGGAGAGTTTATCGGTGACAGCCTGACGCAGAACGGTGTAGAGCTGCCCGATGTCGAAGAGCGTCTCTTCCGAGTCGATATAGACCCGGGTGAAGGGAGACGTCTTGACGGAGTCGTCTTCGTTGAGCTGGTAGAAAGAGAGCTGCAGCTTTCCGGGCGCATACTGGCCGCTGACGCTGCCGCTGGAAGCGTTCACCCGATCGAGGATGTTCAGCAGCGGCGGCTTATCCGGGCTGTTGGGCGCTATCTCATACCGGAAGGTGAAGGATGCACCGGTTTGCAGAGCCGAGATTTTGCTGTGCAGCTGGAAAAAGACCACGCCCACAGCGACCACTACGGCCACCAGCACGACCGCTAAAGCAACAAAAAGCGGATTGACACGTTTTTTTGGAGATGCCATCTGCAAGACCTCCTGTCATAGACTCTATGATTATAGCATACGAGCAGGTGGACGAAATGTCAAGCCGGAACTTGACGTTATCAGACGGTCAGCGTATACTGTCTGATACATCTTATATAAGGTAAAAGGAGGCAGAGATGAAAATAGCGATACTTGGTACCAGCGGCAGCGGGAAATCCACGCTGGCAAAGCGCCTGGGGGAGAGATACGGCCTGCCGGTGCTCCATATGGATACCGTGCATTTCCTGCCCGGCTGGGTGGAGCGGCCCTTCGCCGAGGAAGAAGCCATTGTCCGGCAGTTTCTCGACGAGAACGCAGGAGGCTGGGTCATCGACGGCAATTATAGCAAGACCTGTTATGCCCGTCGGCTGAAAGAAGCGGATAAAATCATCGTGCTCTGGTTTTCACCGCTGGTCTGCCTTTGGCGGGCGATACGGCGCTGGCAGCAGAACAAAGGCCGTGTGAGGGAGTCGTCTGCGCCCGGGTGCGAAGAGAAGATAGATGCCGAATTTGTCCGCTGGATCCTCCACGATGGGCGCACGAAGCAAAAGTGGGCGAAGATGGAGAGGATCAGGGAAAAGTACCCGGAGAAATATGTATTGATTCGGAACCAGCGGGAGCTGGATGGGTTCTTAAAGGAACTTTGAACTGGTTCTCGCGCCGATGGCGCGGGGGTAGAGCGCGGTTACGCGAGGTTAAGTTCTCTTTTGCGTGCCAAAAGAGAACCAGAAAAGCACCAGCGATTTCGACGCGCTGGATCCACGAGAAAGGGGCTGCTCGCCCCTTTCAGACCCCGAAGGAGAAGTCGAAGTGGAAAAATGCTAGCCGCTTCGCTAAACGCATTTTTCTCACTTCTCCGATTTGCTGCTCCGCAGCTGGTGTTACCTCTCTGCTGACGGTAAAGTTCTGCTAAAGCCTGAAATCTTCGGCGAAGCCGTAAAACGGCGGAGAGCGAAAATGCGGTTAAGAGATCTTCGTGCGAATGCACGAATCTCCAGCATTTTTGCTTGGAGCCCACTTCTTCGGAATTGTTAAGGGCGAGCAGCCCTTAACTCGTTGCGGGGAGAGTGGAGTCCAGAGGTAGGGAGGGGGGAGTCGAAACACCCCTCCCTATCTCTGGCCCGCGCGGAGCGCAAAGCCATTTGACCGAAAGAATAAAACCCGCCCCGCGCCACTGGCGCGCGCAGAAGCAGAAAGGACAGAAGATGTTTACCGCCAAACAGTTCGCCGGCACCCACTGCGGCTACCGCTACCAGCAGGACTACCGCCCCACGCTGGGCAAAGACGGCAAAAAGGAGTCCGGCACGCTGGAAGTCATCAAGTTCTACTACGACGGTGCCATCCGGATGGAGCAGCACTGCTACGGCGAGGCGGCGACCTTTGTATTCGGCGTCTGGGCCGAGGGGATGGACGCCGACGGCACCCTCCACTGGGCGCTGCCCGACCGCCGCAAGAGCTACTACGACGAGGACTATCTGCCCCGAAAGCTGGACCGCGTGGACGAAGCGGGAAATCTCTACTTCGACGGCAGCCCTTTCCCGTGGAAGCTGGCCGACGATTTCGACGAAGACAAGCGCTGGGGCTACCCGAAATGGAAGGTGTTGCTGGGAAAACTCACCGGAAAAGGCCGGAAATGTGACTGAATCACGAAATTCGAGTATTCCCATTGACATACTAGGGAATGATATGATATAACTATTCCGTCAAATGGAATATATGCGGGCAGCGCCCCGGCCCCCTGGAAGGCGCGGTGCTCCTGCATTTTAGCAGAAAGGAACCATTCCTATGGAAAACACAGAAAAAGTGGTTTATCTGGATAACGCTGCTACCACTGCCTGCGCTCCCGAAGCACTGGCTGTGATGGTCGAGGCACTGAACGGCGCCTGCGGCAACCCCAGCAGCCATTATAGTGTGGGCTATGAGGCCAAGGAGTTCGTGGACAAGGGCCGCGCACAGGTGGCAAAGGCCATCAACGCATCCACGTCCGAGATCTTCTTCACCGGCTGCGGCTCTGAGGCCGACAACTGGGCTGTGAAGGGTACTGCCTTCACCAAGGCCCGCCAGAACAAGAAGCACCTCATCACCAGCGCTTTCGAGCACCACGCCATCATGCACAGCATGGCCGCTCTCGAGCGTCTGGGCTTTGAGGTCACTTATATCAAGCCCACCACGGAGGGCTACATCCGTCCGGAGGATGTCGAGGCTGCGATCCGCCCCGACACCGCCCTCATCAGCATCATGATGGCCAACAACGAGATCGGCACCATCCAGCCCATCAAGGAGATCGCCGAGATCGCCCACAAGCACGGCGTCTGGATGCACACCGACGCGGTTCAGGCGGTGGGTGCCATCCCCGTGGACGTCAAGGAGCTGGGCGTGGATATGCTGTCCATGAGCGCTCACAAGTTCAACGGCCCCAAGGGCATGGGCGCTCTGTACTGCCGCAAGGGCATCTGGCCCCAGAACCTCATCGACGGCGGCAGCCAGGAAGCACGTCACCGCGCCGGTACTGAGAATGTCGCCGGCATCGCCGGCATGGGCAAGGCCCTCGAGATGGCGACCGAGCATCTGGAAGAGCGCATGGCCCACGAGAAGGAGCTGCGTGACTACGTCATTGACCGCATCCTGAAGAACATCCCCGAGGCCCGTCTGAACGGCGGCCTTGAGCATCGTCTGCCCGGCAACGCCAACATCAGCTTCCCGGGTCTGGAGGGCGAGACCATCCTGCTCGACCTCGATATGCACGGCATCTGCGCCTCTACCGGCTCTGCCTGCAACTCCGACAGCCTTGACCCCAGCCACGTGCTGCTGAGCATCGGTGTGCCGGAAGAGATCGGCCACGGTTCCATGCGGTTCACCTTTGGCCCGCAGAACACGATGGAAGAAGCGAAATATCTGTGCGATGTGCTGGAGGAAGTCATTCCCCGCCGTCGTGCTATGAGTTGTATGTGGCTGCAGGGCCAGAACACGGCCCGTCACTTCAGCCTGAAGGGAGAAAACTAAAATGGCAGGTATGTATAGCGCAAAGGTCATGGAGCATTTTGCACATCCGCACAACGTGGGTGAGATCCCCGACGCAAACGGTGTGGGTGAAGTCGGCAACCCCAAGTGCGGCGACATCATGCGGATGTACCTCAAGATCGAGAACAACGTCATCGTTGACGTCAAGTTCCTCACCTTCGGCTGCGGCGCTGCGATCGCAACCAGCAGCATGGCCACCGACCTCATCAAGGGCAAGACCATTGACGAGGCTCTGAAGCTGACCAACAAGGCCGTTGTCGAGGCTCTGGAAGGTCTGCCTCCCATCAAGGTCCACTGCTCTGTTCTGGCTGAGCAGGCCGTCAAGTCCGCTCTGTCCGACTACTACCGTCGTCAGGGCATCGACCCGGAACCCATCGTGGGCAAGCTGGAAGAGGACTGCGACCATTGCAGCGGCGAGAGCTGCGGCCGCTGAGGCGCACTCCTGAATCCCAAATAAAAGTAAGGCCCGGCGGATGCTGTAAAGTGTCTGCCGGGCCTTTTTGCACCCTCGGCACAGCCTCTGCATAGGATGGCACACCGAGTATGTGGGAGGGGGCCTTGCAGTGGAAGGACAGAAATGCTTTGCGGTGGTGGGCGGCGACGCCCGGCAGGCCGCAGCGGCCCGGGCGCTGGCCCGGGCCGGGTACAGTGTGGGCGGGCCGGAGATGATAGCGGTGGCAGATTATATCCTGCTGCCCCTGCCGCTGGACGCGGCACGGACGCCGCTGGCCGAATTGCTGCGGGCCGCAAGGCCCGGTACGCTGGCGCTGGGCGGGATGCTGTCGGTGGAGGCGAAAGCCATCGCCGCCGAGGCCGGGGTAGAGCTGGTAGACTACTTCGCCCGGGAAGAGCTGACCATCCGCAACGCCATCCCCACGGCGGAAGGGTGCATCGGCATCCTGATGAAAGAGCGCAGCCGCACCCTCTGGGGCAGCAGCATTCTGCTGACCGGCTTCGGGCCGGTGGGGCAGGCGCTGGGCGTCCGGCTGGCAGCGCTGGGAGCGCAGGTGACGGCGGCGGCCCGCCGCCCGGCCCAGAGGGCGCTGGCCGAGAGCTTCGGGCTGCGGAGCGTCCCCATCGACCGGCTCGGGCAGATAGCGCCGGCCTTTGATACAGTGGTGAACACGGTGCCTGCGCCGGTGCTCAGCGAGGCAGTGCTGGCCCGGCTGCGGCCGCAGAGCTTTATCGTAGATTTGGCGTCCCGCCCCGGCGGCACCGACTTCGACGCGGCCCGGCGGCTGGGCCACAGAGCCATCCATGCGCTGAGCCTGCCCGCCGCCTGCGCGCCCGAGACGGCAGGCGAGGCGGTGGCCCAGACAGTGTGCGATATGATCGGGCAGAGGGAGGAAGCATCATGATAGAAAAGAAACGACGCTGCGCGGCCTTTGCGGTCTGCGGCAGCTTCTGCACACTGGAAGCGGCGCTGGATGCGGCCCGTGCGCTGCGGGGGCAGGGGTGGGAGCTTCTGCCGGTGATGAGCTTTGCGGCAGGGCAGGACACCCGCTTTGGCCGGGCCTCCGGCTGGCGGCATCAGCTGGAAGGGCTGACGGGCCGTCCGGTTCTGGACACCCTGCAGGCGGTGGAGCCTCTCGGCCCACGGCATCTGGCCGACGCCCTCGTGATCGCGCCCTGCACGGGGGCCACGCTGGCCCGGCTGGCCGAGGGCCTTTCCGACACGCCGGTGACGCTGGCGGCGAAGAGTCTGCTCCGGGTGGGCTGTCCCGTCGTCATCGCTGTCTCGACGAACGACGGGCTGGGCGCTTCCGGGGAGAACATCGCCCGGCTCTACCAGCGCAAGCACTATTATTTTGTGCCTTACGGGCAGGATGACCCTAACACCAAGCCCCAGAGCCTCAAGGCACGGTTCGAGCTGCTGCCCCAGACGCTGGAAGCGGCGCTGGAAGGGCGGCAGTTACAGCCGGTGCTGCAATGTCCGTGTGGATGAAAGGTGTCTTTTCAGGCAGGGGAAAGTGTGGTATACTAAGTTTATCTATGAAGATTTGTGGAGAATTGATCGAATGAAAAAATACATCGCTGCACTTCTTACAGCGTTGCTCCTGCTCTGCACGGCGCTGTCTGCCGGGGCGGTGGGTCCGGCTCTGACCACGACGGAGGCTTACTGCATCATTGATGCAGACACCGGCCTCGTGCTGGCACAGCAGAATATGAACGAAGAACTGCACCCGGCGTCCATCACCAAGGTGATGACGCTGGGCCTTGCCTGCCAGAAGGCGCAGGGAAACTGGGACGGCGTGAAGCTCACAGTCTCCCATGAGGACGTCTACTCCCTCGCAGGCACCGATTCCAGCCACATCGCCTTGCGGGAGGGAGAGGAAGTCCCTCTGCAGGACGCTCTTTACGGAACCATGATCGCCAGTGCCAACGACGGCGCGAATCTGCTGGCCGAATACTTCGGCGGCGGCACCATCGAGGGCGGCGTGGCCGCGATGAATGCCCAAGTGCAGGCGCTGGGCCTCGAGCACACCCACTTCGCCAACCCCCACGGCATCAGCGGCGATGACCACTACACCAGCTGCTACGACATGGCTCAAATTCTGCGATGGGCGCTGACTCAGCCGGGCTTTGAGACCATTTTCACCCGGCTCGAGATGTACACCATGGCGCCCACGAATGTCCAGCCGGTGACCCGCTATTTCTCCCAGCAGGACAAAATGCGGCTGAGCTACAGCCGGTATTACATCCCGGCCATCCGCGGCTCCAAGATAGGCTACACCAACATCGCCCGCTACAGCTACGTCTGCCTCGCGGAACAGAACGGCGTCCGCCTCATCTGCGTGACCATGCAGAGCGAGATGAAGACCGATAAGTACAACGACGTCCGCACCCTGCTGGACTACGCTTTCGCACGCTATACCGGCTACACCGACCTGCCCTCCCAGGGCCTGACCGGAGAGGTGGAAGTCGTGGGCGGCGGCGGAACGCTGGGCAAGGTGACCGTCACCGACCCCGGCGTCCGGCTGCTGCTGGCCGACGGCGTGACGGCGGGGGACGTCTCGGCGTCGCTGGAACTGCCCGAACGATACGTTCTGGGTACTTCGCCGGAAGTGTACGCAGTGTATACCGTCAATGGCGGCGATAAGCAGGAATCGACGAGTGTCCGGGTCCCGGCGGTACTCACCGGGCTGGATGCGCTGCTGGAAGCGAACGCGGGCAGAGAGCTGGACACGGCCTCTGACGTTAAGCCTGCCAGGACGGCGGGAATGCTCATCGCCATCTCGCTGGCCTGCACGGCAGCTGCTGCCTGTGCCACGCTGTGCGTGATGCGGGTGATGCGCCTCCGGAAAACCAAAAAGCAAAAGCCCTCGAAACATTAAAAATCGCGAAAAAGCTGCAAAAGGCTTTTCCATATACAACAAAATAACAAAAAACGATAAAACAAAACAGAGAGGAAAATAATTATGGGCAAATTCACCTTTACGCAGACTGAGATCCCCGGTGTCGTCGTCATTGAGCCGCAGGTGTTCGGCGATGACCGCGGCTATTTCATGGAGACTTACCAGAAAGACCAGTTCGCCGAGGCCGGCATCGACAAGGAATTCGTGCAGGACAACCAGAGCCGCTCCACCCGCGGCGTGCTGCGCGGCCTCCACTTCCAGAAGAACCACACCCAGGGCAAGCTGGTGCGTGTGACCAGGGGCGAAGTCTACGACGTCGCCGTGGACTGCCGCCCCAACAGCGCCACCTTCGGCAAGTGGGTGGGCGTGACCCTCTCCGAGGAGAACAAGAAGATGTTCTATATCCCCGAGGGCTTTGCCCACGGCTTCCTCGTGCTGAGCGATGTGGCCGAGTTCTGCTACAAGTGTACCGATGTCTACGACCCCACCAGCGAGGGCGGCATCCCCTACGACGACCCCACCGTCAATGTCCAGTGGCCCGACTGCGGCTGCGAGCACAAGACCAGCGCCAAGGACAAGCTCCATGAGCCCTTTGCCGCCCAGAAGTTCGAGTATTTTGAAAAGTGGTGATCGCCTGTGAAAAAACTCAAGGCAATGTTCAACGGCCTGTGGTGCTACCGCTATCTGCTGTGGAACCTCGTCAGCCGCGATTTTAAGCTCAAATACCGCCGCAGCGTGCTGGGCGTGGTGTGGAGCGTGCTCAACCCCCTGCTCATGTGTCTGGTGTACTGGGCGGTGTTCAGCAGCCTGATGGATATGCGGGGCAGCGGCATCGACAACTTCCCGGTCT
>OLVX01000392.1_pt1 | contig 44201 bp, 33 predicted proteins | sample 1673271 | NCBI WGS metagenome assembly OLVX01 (sample SAMEA3178939, study PRJEB25190) | human gut metagenome | biome: human gut; feature: human-associated habitat; material: faeces | place: Austria | collected 2013
ACCTTCAAGTATATGTTTATGTCACATTATGCCACGGAAGTTTGCAAGTGTCCCATTTTCTTTTCCAAAGCAAATCAAACCCGCTTCTTACTTGAATATTTAACGAAACAAACATCATAATATTCATGGATTCTGTTGCCAAATCGGCATTTTGTATTAACTTTGCGAAAAGAGTAAAAGGTCTTACTGTAAGATATGGTACTTGAAAAGCAGATACTTATGTTCCTGAACATTGCCCACAACAGTGTGAAGCAGTGTATGTCGGAGGTGTTCCAGAGGGGCGGGTTCAACCTGACACCGGAGCAGTTCCTGGTGATGGACACGCTCTGGGACGAGGGTGTGCTGACCCAGCAGCAGATCGCCGACATCACGATGAGGGACAAGAACTCCATCGTCAAACTGATTGACGGACTGGAGAACAGGAAGCTGGTCCGCAGGGTCAGCAACCCTAAGGACAGGAGGCAGAACCTCATCGAGGTCACGCCATATTCACGAAAAATCAAGGATGCCGTGACGGAGCTTTCCCTTGAGGCGGTCGCCACGATTGTCGGCGACATCCCGAGGGAGGATCTGGAGTCGTTTGTCAGGACGCTGGCGAGAATGGAGAGGAACATGAACCCGAAGTCCGACCTGGAGGCTCTGGCGAGGAAGTATCCTACAAAAAAGAAGTGAGATGGGACGACTGTATGACCTCCTGATGAAGGACTACCGCCTGAAGGAAGGCCTCAACGCCTGCATCAACTGCGGCACCTGCACGGCCATCTGTCCGGCGGCGGAGTTCTACCGCTATGATCCTCGGCGGATCGTGGACATCGTCCAGAGCAAGGACGATGAGGAGATCGAGAAACTGCTCAAAAGCGACACGATCTGGTACTGTGGAGAGTGCATGAGCTGTGTGACGAGATGTCCTCGGAAGAACGCTCCGGGACTCATCATCATGGCTCTGCGCAGCCTGTCCATCGACCTCGGCTACTTCATTGAGTCCGAGAAGGGGCGGCAGCAGTGCCTTCTTGTCAAGGATCTGTGCGCCAACATCCTGGACTATGGCTACTGCGTCTATCCGCGCCGTTTCGACTACGCCGGACATCCAGAGGCCGGAAAGGTCTGGGAATGGGAGGAGAAGCACTTGGACGATGTGTTCGAGAGGCTCGGCGGCAATCTTGACGGCGATGGGCCGGGAGCTATGCGCCGCATCCCGCAGGAGGATCTTGACCAGCTCAGGAGGATCTTCGACGAGACCGGGGCGACCGAAAGGATGGAGAAGGTGCGGGAGGCGGGTCTCAGAAAGGCCGCCGAGATGGGTCTCACCGAGGACGAGTTCATGGCAAAAATCTACACGGACAGCGATCCGAAACACTTAAATCAATAGCCCTCAATGATCTACGAAGGCAAACAGAAAATCTGGTCAGACTACCAGAAAGAGATACCGGACGACCACTATTTCTACGTCCGCAGCTGCATCAGACAAAGCTTTTTTCCGGCTTCGGAGGCGACATTCCTGAAGATAACTAGACAGGAACTGGGTAAGGACATATTCGAGACCGAGCATCACACCACCTGCGGCGGCATCGCCTACCATTCGGACTCCATCCCCCAGGAGACGGCGATGACGATCATCGCGCGCCAGTTCGCTCTGATGGCGAAGCACGGCTACGAGAACTACGTCTGCTCCTGCATCACCTCGTTCGGACTCTACTGCGAGACGATGGAGACCTGGCGCGAGTTCCCGGAGCTGGAGGCGAAGGTGCGGGAGAATCTTTGGAAGTCCTGCGGGCTGGAGTTCGCCAAGCCGAAATTCCTCGTGCATGCCAGCGACCTGATCTTCAAGTACCGCAATCTCATCGCGGCGCAGGCGAGGCACAAGCTCGTGGACGCGCGCACCGGCCGCCCGCTCCGGGTGGTGGAGCACATCGGCTGCCACTATTCGAAGATGTTCCCTTCGAAGGGGGTGGGGGGCGCTGAATATCCCTACGTCCTCGTCGGCATGATCGAGGCGTGGGGCGGCGAGATCGTCGATTACCCTGAGAGACGGCACTGCTGCGGCTTCGGATTCCGGCAATATCTCGTCAAGGGCAACCGTGGATATTCCCTGTCCAACACCCACAAGAAGTTCGAGAGCATGGAGCCGTTCCATCCCGACATGATCGTCACCAACTGCCCTGGCTGTCCGTATTTCCTTGACAGATGGCAATATGTGATCGCCGAATCGACCGGCAAGACCTACGGGGAGGACGGCCACGGCATCCCGGTCTTCACCTACGAGGAAGTGGCGGGGCTGGTGCTGGGCTACGACCCTTGGGACCTCGGGCTTCAGACCCACCAAGTCAGCGTCGAGCCGCTTCTGGACAAGATGGGCATTGAATATGACCCTTCCCGCAAGTTCCTCGGCAAGAACGGCAAGGACATCGGCCGCCCTGGCTGCTGCACTTGTTTGAAATAGTTTATTTATGAATATGATCGTATGAAAAATAATATACTTATTATAGGTGGGGGGCCTGCGGGCCTGGAGGCGGCCTCGGGACTCCAGAGGCTTGGCTACAATGTCATACTGATCGAAAGGACGACGATGCTTGGCGGTCATCTGGCCTCGTGGGACAGGCTGTTCCCCGACGGAGCCTCGGCGACCGGGGCACTGGATGGTCTGCTCGCAAGGATGGACGGCGTCAAGTGCTTCACCGACACCGAGGTACAGTCCATCAACAGACTGGAGAAATCCTACAATGTCATCCTTTCCAACGGCATCACGGTGCTTGCGGACGCTGTGCTGGTGGCCAGCGGGTTCGACCTGTTCAAGGCCGAGAGGAAGGAGGAATATGGCTACGGGATCTACGACCACGTGATCACCAACGCCGATCTGGAGGCGTGGTTCGCTTCCGGTTCCGATACGAGGATCGACTCTCCGAATAAGATCGGATTCGTGCATTGCGTCGGCTCCCGCGACGAGAAGTCCGGCTGCCGTTCCTGCTCGAAAGTCTGCTGCGCCACCGCCGTGAAGCAGGCCTGCGAGATGAAACAGGCCTTTCCTGACGCGCAGATCTACTGCTTCTACATGGATCTGAGGATGTTTGGCCGTCACTATGAGGATCTGTACCTTGGTGCGCAGAAGGAATATGGCGTGCGGTTTATCCGTGGACGTGTCGCGGAAGTGTCTGAGAATGTGGACGGAAGCCTTTTGGTAAAGGCCGAGGACACTGTGGCGGGCAAGCCGCTGAAGGTCACGCTTGACCTTCTCGTGCTCATGGCCGGGATGAGACCGTCCGCCGCTGGCAGAAGGGTGGGCGGCCTACTCCAGATGCCTGTGGAGGAGGATGGCTTCTTCGCAGTCCGTGACGGCATCCTGTCCGGTCAGAGAAGCCAGCTTCCGGGGCTGTTCCTCGCCGGCGCGGCGACCGGGCCGAAAACCCTGCCGGAGACCCTCGCCGATGCCAGGGGAGCTGTCACGGAGATTGACCGGTACCTGTCCGACGTGTTTCCTAATGCTAAGAATTACAAGACTTTGGTGCGAGAGAGATGGTAGATTTCGGTTTCGGTCTGGTTCCAAGTTCCAGAATCAATCTTGACCTCTTTGACAGAAAGAAGTTCGAAGAGTTGGCCGCGGTAGAGCCGGATGTGCGCAAGTGCATGGCCTGCGGAAGCTGCACCGCTGTCTGCACGGCGGGACATTTCGTGCCGACAAGCCTTCGCTCCGCCATCGAGGAACTGCATAACGCCCATCCTGACAAGGCTCTCGGTCTTCTGGCATCCTGCCAGCTGTGCGGGAAATGCTCGATGGTCTGCCCCCGAGGCATAAACACCCGCCATCTGATACTCTCCATCGCTAAAATCTACGGAACGAAATGACCCCACTATATTCATTGCCCCTTCATGCCGCTCCGGAGGTCATCGACAGGATTCCGTCGGGCTACAGCAACTTCGTGATTCCTTTCGTGGTCGGCATCAGCTTCATGCTGGTCTGGCTGACGGTGGGACTTTTCAGGCTTCTGGCGATGATCCCCTCGGAGGACAGACGACTCTTCTGGAAGTCGCTGATTAATCCGAAGATAGCCTTGAAGAACATCAAGGATCTGTTCTGCGACTGCCTTTTCCACACGAAGATCTGGAAGCGCAAGCCGCTTCTGGGCTACATGCATTCCTCGATCGCCTTCGGCTGGTTTATGCTGATTGTCCTCGGGCATCTTGAGGTGGCGCTGTTCGTGCCGAAGCATCTGGCCTGGACGGACGGCGGACTGTTCTATCCGATTTTCTACCGCTTCTTCGTCTGGATCAATCCGGGCCACGTGACGCTCCGGGGCTGGTTCTTCTTTTTCCTGATGGACTTCTTCCTGCTCTATGTGCTTACCGGAGTGGGAATGGCAATATTCAAAAGATTCAGATCCATCGTGCTGGGAATGCGCCACACCACGAAGCCGTCGCTGGCCGACCGGGTGGCTCTGTACAGCCTTTGGATGATCTTTCCGCTGAGGCTTCTGGCCGAGAGCTTCACCGCCGACCTCAGCGGCGGAAGTTTCCTGACGGTTCCTGTCAACCATCTGTGGCACTGGATCTTCGGCGACAAGCTGTTCTTCATGCCGGTGTGGTGGGCATATTCAATATGCTTGGGGCTGTTTTTCGCCGCGATGCCGTTCAGCCGCTACATGCACATCCTGACGGAGGTGCTGTGGATCCTGCTGCGCAACGCCGGGATTCAGCCGAGGCATCCGCGCAAGGGTGTCGCCGAGGCGGAGATCTATGCCTGCTCCAGCTGCGGCCTGTGCCTGGACGCCTGTCCGATGAACGTGCGGAAGAAGAATCTGAAATACTCATCGGTCTATTTCATTCGCTTTCTGCGCCGGCATAATGAGAAGAAAATCAATGCTATAGCTGACAAGTGCCTGATGTGCGACAAGTGCCATGCGCTGTGTCCTGTGGGGGTGGACGCTCCGGCTCTCCGCCGCGCCCAGCGCGCCACGGTCAACAACTCGCTGCCGTATGACTATTCCTACCTCAAGGCCGCCGGTGCCGGAATGGCCGCCGGTCTTGCCGAGGCACCTGTACTTGCTCCGGCTGAACCGACCTCGGATGTCCAGAGGCCGTCCGCCGGGAAAGTCATGTACTTCGCCGGCTGCATGACCCATCTCACCCCAAGGATCATCAAATCCGTGGAAAAAGTCTTCAAGTCCGCCGGTGTGGACTACGTTTTCGCCGACCGTGACGGAGGAATATGTTGCGGCCGTCCTCTGATGCTGGCAGGCAAGACCGACGCCGCCTACGAGACCATCTCCGCCAACCGCAGGATGATCCTCGGCTCCGGCTGCCGCACCCTGGTCCTCTCCTGCCCGATCTGCTACAAGATTTTCAAGGATGAATATGCTCTCGATGGCATAGAAGTGCTTCATTACACCCAGTTCATCAAACGTCTTGTCGATGAAGGGAAACTTAAACTGACCGCCGGGGACGAGCGCATAGTCTATCACGATCCGTGTGAGCTGGGCCGTGGCTGTGGAGTCTATAAAGAGCCTCGTGAGGTTCTGGCCCAAGCCGGCACGCTGGTGAAAGCCGCCAAGGAAGGCGATGAGAGCATCTGCTGCGGAGGCAGTCTCGGCAGCCTTACTCTGGATTCTCGTGACCGTGCCAAGATCACCGAGTCTTCAGTCGGTAACCTCTTGGTAAACAATCCTCAGACCATAGTCACAGCCTGTCCTCTCTGCCTCAAGACCTTCTCCGAATCCGTAGGCGGTGCCGCCTCCGGGTCAGTGGAGGATCCTGTCAAGGTGATGGATTTCGCCGAGATGGTCGCCCGGAACACCGAGTCGTCATAGAGAACTACGTTAGAGTCAATGGCTTCCTGCTTCTGGTCAGTTTCCCAGCCAGGCGAGGAAGTCATCCGCTCTGGAGCGGCTTACGGTAAGGTCTGGAGCGGGACCCAGATTGGTGGAGATCCTGACCTTAGGGGTCACACGCAGCCTGCCGCCAATCAGCTTCGTGACACATTCCACGGCATCCTTCGAGAAGATGCAGCTTCTGGAGATCCTAAAGAACCGTTCGGGATCAAGTCCGGTGATGAGCGAGTCCATCGTGGAGTCCACGATGTAGACGGCGCCGCCGTGCGTCACGACATGATTGTTCTTGTCCTCGGAGTAGAAGAACGCGATCTCGTCCGCCTTCACCGGCACGATCCTGTCGTTGAACTGCACCAGGTAGCGCTCCTTGTAGCCGTGGCCGGAGTCCTTGCGCGAGATAGCTCCGAGGATCTTCTCCACGTCCAGATCTCCGGTAGAGAACTGGCGGCACCGCTCCACGGCCCTTTTCAGGGCGGAAGCGTCTATCGGCTTGAGAAGGTAGTCTATGGATCCGGCCTCGAACGCCTTGACGGCGTAGCTGTCATAGGCCGTCGTCATCACGACCGGTTTCTTGACGGTCACCTGGCGGAAAATCTCGAAGCACTCGCCGTCCGATAGCTCGACATCCATGAAAATCAGGTCGGCCTCGTCAGGCTTCTCCCTGAGCCGGGCGACGGATTCGGCCACGGAGGCGCACTCCCCGACAACCTCGATGTCAGGAAAACTGGTCTCCAGCATTTTCTCAAGGCTCCTCCGAGCCATCATCTCATCTTCTATTATAAGGACTTTCATAAGAGCGGCAACTTTACTTTGTAGAAATCGTCAGTACGGATGATCTCGATCCCCTTGCCGGAACGATCCCGGTACTGTTGGCGTATGTAGTTTAGACCCAGTCCGCTGGACTGCGCCTCGGTGACTCTCGGTATCAGATTGTTGCTCACCGTCACGGTCTGTCCGTCGGAGACCACGCTGACGTTCAGAGGCCTTGACGGCGAGACGGCGTTGTGTTTCGTGGCGTTCTCGATCAGAAGCTGCACCGAGCACGGAACCACGTGCCTGGACAAGTCTTCGGGCCGGATGCCGACCTCCACGTCGAACCCCTCCTGGAACCTGACCTTCAGCAGGTCGCGGTACATCTCCACATAGGTCATCTCGTCCCGGAGCGTCACCGTGCCCTCCTCCTCGTTGCGGAGCATGTAGCGGTAGATTCCCGCCAGCTTATGAATATACTCGCTCGCCTCCCTGTCCCTTCCGTCCAGCACGAGGGCGTCCAGAATGTTCAGCGAATTGAAGAGGAAATGCGGGTTGACCTGCTGCTTGAGGTTGAGGTACTGGAACTTGGCGAGGTCGGCGCGATTCTTTTCCTTCTCGGCGTTGCGGCGGGCCGTGATGGCATATTCAATCATGTAGATCACTGAATAGATCATCACTTCCGCTATGAACGCCACCAGGGCGAGCTCAAGGAAACTCTTCGCGGTGGACGGGCGGCGGAATTCGAACGGCAGTCCGGAGCCGACCAGGGCCGCGGCGACCGCGGAAAGCGCTATCAGGAAGACCGCCGTTGCGAGGATGTGTCCGGCCGAGGATTTCCGGTCCGACATATTCTTGGTATGCTCCACGAAGAGGATCGTCAGGCAGACCATCACCAGAAGGATGAAGGTGTTGTCGGCAAATGCGGCGACCGCGTTCACCACGGATCCCCCTTCAAAGAGGGTGGAACTGAATATGTAGATTATGATCCTGACAATCAAGATGATGGCCACGGCGACGGCGAGCCATGTGATCTCGAAGCTTCTTGCCTTGGACTCTTTACCGTACCTGCCGGCGTAGCGTCTCATGAAGGTGACCAGTCCCCAGCCCATCAGCTCGGTGGTCGTGAATGTGGCGATCGCGGGGGAAAGCAGGGGGTGGTTGATGAACGTCCCTGCGAGCGCGGCGATCCCGTTGCCGAGGAGGTAGCCGAGAATGTTGGCGATGATGATGACGATGGAGGAGAACTCCACGCTCTGCCGGTACCTCAGGCAGAGGATGACCGTGAGGACGATCGTGAGCGTGGTCAGGGCCAGTTCGTCCCCGAGGTTCAGTAACCTGCACAGCACCGCCGTGGCCACGTGGAGCAGCGCGAAAGCGTGGATTATGGATGAGGTCCTTAGTTTCATGCCGTTAATGATGGTTGGGTGACCGTTAACTATTCACAATCGCCAAAGTACTGCAATTTAAGAAAAATATCTTTCATTTCGTCATTAAAAGCCAGCAATTCATCCGCTTTTTCTCTCCATTCATCGTTTCAATAATTACAAATCGGTGCTAATCAACTATATTTACGCCGAAATTGACACTGAAATTAGTACCGTAAAATGCAATCCAAGAGCAAACTTACGTTTTGGGAGATGTGGAACCTCAGCTTCGGCTTTTTCGGGGTGCAGATCGCCTATGCCCTCCAGAGCGCGAACATCAGCAGGATCTTCGCCACTTTGGGAGCGGATCCGCACCAGCTGAGCTTCTTCTGGATCCTCCCGCCTCTGATGGGCATGATCGTCCAGCCGCTGATCGGCAAGTGGTCCGACAGAACCTGGTGCAGGATGGGACGCAGAAAGCCTTATCTGCTGATCGGAGCCTTGATTTCGGTTCTCGTGATGATCTTCCTGCCGAACGCCGGCAGCCTGAGTTTCTCCTCAAGGCTGATCCTCGGACTCAACGGCGCCATGTGGTTCGGACTGTTCTCGCTCATATTCCTTGACACTTCCATCAATGTCGCGATGCAGCCGTTCAAGATGATGGTCGGGGACATGGTCGGCGAGGAACAGAAGGCTCAGGCCTACTCGATCCAGTCGCTTCTTTGCAACGCCGGCAGCCTGGTGGGCTACCTTTTCCCGATTTTCTTCACCTGGATCGGCATCGCCAACATCGCCCCAAAGGGACAGGTGCCGCCGTCCGTGATCTGGAGCTTCTGGTGCGGCGCCGCGATCCTTATCCTCTGCGTGCTATACACTTTCCTGAAAGTCAAGGAGATGAATCCTCAGGAATATGCCGAGTTCCATTCCATCGATCCAAAGCGTCAGGCTGAGGAGGAGAAGGACAATCCGGGACTCATCAGACTGCTGCTCCATGCTCCCAAGACATTCTGGACCGTGGGACTCGTGCAGTTCTTCTGCTGGGCGGCGTTCATGTACATGTGGACCTATTCCAACGGAGCCATCGCCGCCAACTGCTGGAACGCCACCGACACGGCCTCCGAGGGCTATCAGGCCGCTGGCAACTGGGTCGGGGTAGTCTTCGCCGTGCAGGCTGTCGGATCAATCCTGTGGGCGATTGTACTTCCTAAGTTCCGCTCCTTGAAACTGGCCTATGTGGTGAGCCTTCTGATCGGAGCCGTCGGCTTCATCTCCGTTGCGTTCATCCACAACCAGTACCTGCTCTGCGTGTCGTACCTGCTGATCGGTACCGCCTGGGCCGCGATGCTCGCGCTTCCGTTCACGCTTCTGACCAACGCTCTCGACGGGGAGCATCTGGGCAGCTATCTCGGCCTGTTCAACTGCACCATCTGCCTTCCGCAGATCGTCGCCGCGGCGCTCGGCGGAGTGGTGCTGAGACTTCTGGGCGGAGTCCAGGCGAACATGCTCGTCACTGCGGGTGTCCTGCTTGTGCTTGGCGCGCTGAGCGTCCGTCTCATAAAGGAAAGGAAACAATAATAACCTTAATAATCATATAAATGAATATTCAAACAATTCAAACATTCCAGATGAAAAGGATTATAGCTGCCGTGGCGACCTTGCTTCTTTGCCTGGTCGGCACTACCGTATCCGCTCAGAGCGGGTATCAGGTGAAGGGAGTTGTAGTTGACGCCGCCGGTCCGGTCATCGGTGCCACTGTCATGGAACAGGGCACGCAGAACGGTATCGCGACCGGTCTCGACGGAGACTACATCCTTAACGTTTCCGGCCCGGATGCCACTGTCGAAATCAGCTGCATCGGCTACAAGACACAGTCTTTCAAGGCTTCCGAGGTTCCGGCCAAGATTATTCTTACCACCGACACCGAGTTTCTTGACGATGTGGTCGTGATCGGCTACGGTACCGTCAAGAAGAGCGACATGACTGGCTCGATCTCCTCCGTGAAGGCCGACCAGCTCAACAAGGGTATGGTGACATCACCATCGGATCTGCTCCAGGGCAAGTCCGCCGGCGTTGTCGTCACGATGGGTGACGGCGCTCCGGGTTCCGCCAGCACCATCAGAATCCGTGGCGGTTCCTCTCTGAAGGCCAACAACAACCCTCTCGTCGTGGTTGACGGTCTGCCTCTTTCCGAGACAGGCATCAGCGGAGTCTCCGACGCGCTTTCCTCCATCAACCCTAACGACATCGAGAGCTTCACTGTCCTGAAGGACGCCTCGGCGACCGCCATCTTCGGATCGAGAGCCTCCAACGGTGTCATCATGATCACCACCAAGAAGGGTTCCAAGGGTTCCGAAGGCATCCACGTGAGCGCGGACTTCACCGGAAGCGTCAGCCAGAACGCCAAGTACGTGGACGTGCTGACAGGCGATGAGATGCGTGACCTTATGAAATGGTATCTCGGTGACGGAGGTTCGGCCTACGCCGCCCTCGGCAAGGAGAACACCGACTGGCAGAAGGAGATCTTCCGTCTCGGAAGGACTCTGGACGGCAACGTGGCCGTGTCCGGCAGGGTAGGGAAGAGCGACATCTTCCGCATGCCTTACCGCGTGTCCATCGGCTACCACAACCAGGACGGTACCCTCAAGACCTCCAACCTTGAGCGTGAGACCATCTCTGTCAATCTCAACCCGAGCTTCTTTGACGACCATCTTCTTGTCAATCTCAACGGCAAGCTGATGAACATGGACAACAGGTTCGCCAATCAGGACGCCATCGGCGGCGCTGTCCGCATGGATCCTACCCAGCCTGTCTACGACGCGAACGGCCTGAACGGCTACTGGTGGTGGAACTACGGCAAGGGCACGCAGACCATCGATAACTGCAACACACAGGCCCAGATGAACCCTGTCGCCCTTCTGAACGACAAGCTTGACAAATCCAACGCCAAGCGTTTCATCGGCAACGCCCAGCTCAACTACAAGGTCCATGGATTCGAGGACCTTAGCCTCAACCTCAACCTTGGTCTGGACTGGTCCAAGTCAGACGGTACGGTTGATGTCGCTCCCGGCACGGAAATGTCATTCCACAACACCCAGGAGTCCGGTTCCGGTTATCACAACAACTATTCACAGATAAGGCGTGACCAGACCCTTGAGTTCTATGCCCAGTACGACAAGACTCTCGGCAAGCACACCTTCAACGCGATGGCAGGTTACTCCTGGCAGCACTTCTACAATTCGACTTTCAACGAGAAGTACAAGGCTGACGGCACCCTTCCTACCGCTTCCGACTACTATCTAAGCAGTCCTAACACCTTCAGGACCGAGTACTTCCTCGTTTCTTTCTTCGGGCGTGTGAACTATTCGTTCAACGACCGCCTTCTCGTGACCGCCACCCTGCGTGACGACGGCACCTCCCGTTTCGCCAACAACAAGTGGGGTCTCTTCCCTTCAGTGGCGGTAAGCTACAATTTCGGCAAGGAGAGGTTCATCGCGGACAGCGGTGTGGTCTCTGCCTTGAAGCTCAGGCTCAGCTGGGGACAGACGGGCCAGCAGGATCTCCAGTCAGGAGACTACCCGACACTGTCGTCCTACAAGTACAACACGAACCAGTCGATGTACTACTTCGGCAACAAGGTGATCACACCGATCACGCCGCTTGGCTACAACGCCGACCTCAAGTGGGAGACCACCACGACCTACAACATCGGTCTTGACTACGGTTTCCTCGGCGACAGGATCTTCGGTAGCGTGGATCTCTACAAGCGCGACACCAAGGATCTTCTGAACCGCACCCCTGTGGCCGCCGGCGCCAACCTGTCCAACTACTTGAACGCCAACATCGGTGACCTTACCAACAAGGGAGTCGAGTTTGGGTTCAACGCCATTCCTGTCCAGACAAGGGACTGGAGCTGGACCCTGGGCTTCAACGCGACCTTCAATGAGACCAAGATCTCCAGGCTTACCACCGACGACGAGCGCGCCGACTACTTCGGAATCACTACCGGCGGCATCGCCGGCGGTACCGGCAACACGGTCCAGATCCATCAGACCGGCCATGCCCCTAACTCGTTCTTCGTCTACAAGCAGGTCTATGACACGGACGGCAAGCCGATCGAAGGCCTCTATGCCGACCTGAACAAGGACGGCAAGATCGACGACAACGACAAGTACTGCTTCCACAAGGCCGCTCCGGACTGGACATTCGGCTTCAACACGCAGGTGGCGTACAAGCAGTGGACCCTCGCCATGAGCGCCCACTCCAATGTCGGCAACTATGTCTACAACAACATCGCCTCCAACGGCGACCTCCTGACCGACCTCTGGGCCAACAACTTCGTGAACAACCGTTATTCCACGGCGAAGGAGCATAACTTCTCGTCATACGCCCAGTATTTGTCCGATCTTTATGTCGAGAACGCATCCTTCCTGAAGATCGACAACATCACCCTCAGCCGTTCGTTCAGCTTCGGCCAGAAGACTCCGATGTCGTTCAATGTCTTCGCGACCGTTCAGAACGTGGCCTGCTTCACCAAGTACGGTGGAATCGACCCTGAGATCTTCTCCGGTATCGACAACAACATGTATCCGAGGCCTCGTACCTACATCCTTGGTGTCAAGTTCAACTTCTAATGCGACATAGACAATGAAAAATATTATCAGATTTACAGCGGTCGCCCTCGCCGCGACAATGCTCGCCTCCGCGGCCACGTCCTGTGTCGGTGACCTTGACGTGAAGCCTATCGATCCTAACATCGAGCTTCCGGAGGACGTGCTCAACAGCCAGGAGGCTTTCACAGCCCTTCTCGCCAAGTGCTATCAGGGACTTTCCTGCTCCGCATCCTCCGGGCCGAGCAGCGATCCGGACATCGAAGGTGTGGACGGCGGCTATGGCCAGTACATGAGAGCGCTTTTCAATATGGAGGAACTCTCCACGGATGTGGCGACTTGCTGCTGGAACGATGGCAACCTCTTTGACATTCACAATCTCAACTGGAACGCCTCCAACGAGTTCGTTCTCTCGATGTACTACCGTATCTTCTTCCAGATCAGTCTCTGCAACGAGTTCATACGCCGCTCCAACGCCAGCGACATCAGCGGTTACACCCTGAAGAACGCCTACATCGCCGAGGCGAGAGCCCTCAGGCTCTTCAGCTACTACCATGCCATCGACTTGTTCGGCAACGTGCCTTTCGCGACAGAGCATCAGTCTGTGGGTTCAACCGGAGCCGAGCAGATCTCCCGCGCCGACCTCTTCGACTGGATGGAGAGCGAGTGCAACGACCTTCTTGGCGGCAGCGACCTCGCCGAGCCGGGTAAGAATGAATATGGCCGCTGCGACAAGGGTATGGTGCAGATGATTCTCGCCAAACTCTACCTCAACGCCGAGGTTTGGAAGGGTACAGCGATGTACGACAAGGCTGCCGCTGTCTGTGAGAAGATTATCAGTGAATATCCTCTCCACACCAAGAGCGCCGGCAAGTACAGCGCCTGGCAGGAGCTATTCATGGCCGACAACCACCTTTGGACAGCCAACACGACCTACAACGGTGACGAGATCATCTTCGCCGTGGAGCAGGACGGAATCCTTGTTCAGTCCTACGGAGCCACTAACTATCTCGTCTTCGGCTGCACGGGTGGCAAGATGGACGCCGCAGCGATCGGTATCTCCTCAGGTTGGGGCGGTCTTTCCCTGACAGGGGCTTTCACCAGCAAGTTCGAGGACGCTGACCTTCGCGCCACATTCTACAGGGGCGAGGAGTTCGATCAGTACGTCGATGCCTTGCGCCGTGAGTCCGACAGCTGGTCTAACGGCTGGAAGTCAATGAAATTCCTGAATGTGAACCACGATGGCGGCAAGGCTCAGGCCGATGGCTTCGTGGACACTGACTGGCCTGTCTTCCGCGGTGCCGACGCCTATCTGATGTACGCCGAGTGCGCCGCAAGGGGAGCTGCCGACAAGACCAAGGGACAGCAGTACCTTGACGCTGTACGCGCGAGAGCGGGTGTGGGCAGCATCGCCCTCACTCTTGACAACATCATCGACGAGCGTGGCCGCGAGCTTTACTACGAGGGCTTCCGCCGTCAGGATCTGATCAGGTTCGGACTCTTCACTTCCGACAAGTACCTTTGGGAATTCAAGGGGGGCGTGCAGGCCGGAAAGGCTGTTGACGATCGTTTCAACCTGTATCCGCTCATGTCCAGCGACCTCAACGCTAACGGTAATCTTAAGCAGAATCCTGGTTATTAACAGATTATGAAAAAGTTTTTTTACACGATAATCGCATTTGCGGGAATCCTTGCGGCTTCCTGCTCGACGGATGAGGACAAGCTGGTCTTCGATCCATCATCCTCCGTGGCCCCGACTCTGGGAACCCTGGCCGGAACCACGCTCTCGTCCGACGGCGCTGACCTGACCTTCGAGTTCACACAGCCGAAGTACAATGTCGATGCCGGCGTGCTATACGCTCTCTACGCCTCTGATTCTCAGGATTTCGGGAAGCAGGAGAAACTCGCCGCCACCATCGGCGGCACGAAGGTGACCGTCAAGCAGTCCGCCCTCAACTCGGTGATCCTGAATCTGGGCGGCGAGCCTGGCGCGGAGTTCACGGTCTACCTCAGGCTTGACTCATGGCTCGCGACCAACAAGAACACGGCTGTGGAGTCCTCGCTGGCCCGTTCCGGCGTGCTGTCCGCCACATTCGTCCCTTACAGCCAGCTGATCCTTGACAAGGATATCTATGATCACGTCTGGGTGATGGGCGACTACAGCGGATGGAGCCACGACAAGGCGCAGCTCCTCTACAACTACAGCAAGGACGGCAACATATTCACAGGTGTTGTTGACTTTGAGGACAAGGCTGCGAACGGCATCAAGTTCACCGGTGCGGCTTCCTGGGACGAGGCCACAGGCAACTGGGGAACGGCTAATCCTGACGATGCGTCCGAGGCTGCCTCTGTGACGCTTCTCAATGGATCCAACGACAACATCATGTGCTACGGCAAGCGTTTCTACAAGTTCACCCTTGACAAGAAAGCCCTCGTCCTGACCAAGGAGTGGGGCGCTGACAAGATCGGTATTGTGGGTACGATCAACAACTGGGCCGCTCCTGACGTGGAGATGACGTTCAACAAGGACTATCTCCGCTTCTGGGTTGACCTTGAGGTCACCGGCGACCAGGAGATCAAGTTCCGCGCCGACGAGGACTGGGTGTACAACTGGGGCGCCGACGCGAAGTCGGGCGGTGACAACATCAAGGTGGGTACCGGAAAGTACCGTGTCTATCTTGACCTTAACAAGGGTACCGTCGAGCTGAACGAGAAGATGTTCGGCAAGACCGAGCCGAGCGCAGGTGGTGACGAGCCTGAGCCAGGCAAGCCTGGCGCGTGGTCACTCATCGGTACCATCAACGGGGACAGCTGGTCGGCGGACGTTGACATGACCAACACCGAGGGTGACATCTGGATCGTCCGTAGCGTGAGACTCACCGCAAGCGACGAGTTCAAGATCCGCGCCGACCACGATTGGGCTGTGAAGGTAGGAGGACCGGAGGAGAACTCCACAAGCACCATCGATCCGGCCAATGCCTACGGCGTGTTCAAGCCTGAGCTTGGCAAGGCGTTCGCCGCCGGTGACAAGAACATCCAGGTGGGGGCAGAGGGAGTCTACGACATCACCTACGACTATGCCGCCCAGACCATACTCATCGAAGAGCACAAGACCGCGTTCTCCCTCATCGGCGAGATCGGCGGAAGCTCTTGGAGCAAGGACTTCGTGATGACTCAGGACGGTGATGTCTGGACCAGCCCGGTAGTGAACATCACCGGAGGGTTCAAGATCCGTTATGACTACTCCTGGGAGGAAACCAACACCTACGGTGTGGCTGAAGGGACTACCGTTGAGATAGGTAAGGAATTCACTGTGGTTCAGCCGGGCGGAAACATCAAGGTTCCCGAGGCTGGTGACTACAAGGTGATCTTCAATGCGAAGACCCTCGCCGTGACCATCCAGAAGTAATATCCACTTTTTTCAGACGCACCCGATGGAGGAATATGCCAAGGGTGCGTCTGATTTTTTTATTATATTCGTAGATTATGAGACGATCTTCTTTTCTCTTGAGGCTTATAGGCCTTGTCCTGGCCGCCGCGCTCCTTGCGGGGTGCGACAAGAAAGGCACGACTCCCGATCCGACTCCGACTCCGGGGCCGGAGACTCCGGAACGTACCGGCGAATCGGGAATATCCTACCAGATGCTGGTATATTCATTCGCCGACAGTGACGGCGACGGCTGCGGCGACTTCAAGGGAATCCAATCCAGACTTGACTATCTTAAGGAGATGGGAGTCCAGGCCATCTGGCTTTCTCCGATCCACCCGGCTTCATCCTATCACGGCTACGATGTCCTGGACTATTCCGGCGTCAATCCCGACTATGGCACCGAGGCCGACTTCAAATCCCTTCTGGACGCGGCACACGCCAAGGGAATCAAGATCTATCTTGACTATGTGCTGAACCACACATCCAAGGATCATCCGTGGTTCCTCGACGCGAAAAAAAGCGCGGACAGTCAGTACCGCGACTATTATATCTTCTCCGACAACCCGCAGGTTGACATCCGCGACGGCAAGATTCCGATGATCGCCACCGAGGGCGCGCGCGGCTACGACTCCGGTCAGTGGTTCTCCGCCGTGACAGGCGTTGACGGCAAGCTCAAGGTGAAGTTTACCCTTGCCCTGGACAACGCCGGCAAGCCTTCGACATTGAGGATGGACAAGGTTGACGAGGTGTCCAACACCGGCGGTCAGAACTCGGGGATATGGCTGTACTACGGCGATGACAGCATGGCGCAGTTCTACAAGACGGGGGCTAAGGAATGCACTCTGTCACTGGAGTTTGAATCCTCCTGGGGCGTGCTTGTGAGAACCAGCCGGACCCAATGGGACTCCCACAAGTACGGCGCTCCGTCCGGAAAGAACCAGCTTTCCTATGGCGTTCCGCTCGCGCTTTCGAACACCAATGCTCAGGACATCATTCTGCCTGGAATGACCACGACGATGTACCACTCGCATTTCGGGACAGACTGGTTCGCCGACCTGAACTACGGCCCGGCGGCCACCTGCGAGCAGTCCGCAGCTTTCAAGTCCGTCTGCGAGTCCGCTGACAAGTGGATCAGGATGGGAGTGGACGGCTTCCGTCTGGACGCTGTCAAGCACATCTACCACAACGCCGATTCGGACGAGAACCCGACATTCCTGAAGAAGTTCTACGACCGCTGCAACTCCACCTACAAGTCTGCCGGCGGCAAGGGTGACTTATACATGGTGGGCGAGCAGTTCAGCGACGCCTCCGAGGTCGCGCCGTACTACAAAGGCATTCCGGCCCTCTTTGAGTTCAGTTTCTGGTGGAGGCTGAAGGACTGCATCAACAACGGTGACGGAAGTTCCTTCGTCGGCACGATACAGAGCTATCAGAAACTCTACGCGGGCTACCGCTCCGACTACATCGAGGCCACTAAACTCTCCAACCACGACGAGGACAGGGCCGGGAACGATCTCGGAAAAAGTGTGGCCAAGATGAAACTCGCCGGCGTGGTTCTCCTTACGGCGGGCGGCCAGCCTTACATCTACCAGGGCGAGGAACTCGGCTACTGGGGTTCCAAGTCCAACGGCGATGAATATGTCCGCACACCGATCATGTGGAACTCCGACGGTTCGTCGCTCGCCGACGGCAAGTTGAGCGGCAAGGTGGACAGGACGATGCTCTCCTCAGGAATCTCTGTCGAGAGCCAGGCGAAGGACAACGGCTCCATCCTCAATGTCTACCGCCGTTTCGGTGTGCTGAGGGATCAGTACAAGGCCTTGGCCAAGGGTTCATTCGACTACTGTCCGGCTGCATCTTCTGTGGCTTCCGTCTCCGCATGGTACCGTGCCTATGATGGCCAGAAGGTCTTGGTTGTCCATAATTTCTCCGCTGGCAACGCCTCCGTCAACTTTACGTCCGACAAGCTGGACAACGCCGTCGCCACGAACGGAACCGTGAAGGTAAATGGCTCCAGGTTGACTCTGGGAGCATATTCATCAGTCGTTTTTCTGCAATAGTTAATTTGACATTATATGAGACGCACACTATTCATTCTGCTTGCCTCGATTCTGGTGCTCTCCTGCGGGCGCGATCCCGGAGAGGCTGCCGTTGAGCGTGACTGGACCCGCGACGCCGTGGTCTATGAACTGAACACCCGTCAGGCGACCGCCGAAGGCACCTTCGCCGCAGCCCAGAGGAAACTTCCTGAACTTAAGGAACTTGGGGTGGACGTTGTCTGGCTGATGCCTGTCTATCCGATCGGCGAGAAAGGCCGCAAGGGAACTCTCGGCTCCTACTATGCCATCAAGGACTATTGCGACATCAACCCGGAGTTCGGCACCCTGGAGGATTTCGACGACTTTGTCGGCGCGGCCCACGACCTTGGCCTCAAGGTCATCATCGACTGGGTGGCCAACCACACCTCTCCGGATCATCCGTGGGTGACTGGGAAACCTGCCGACTGGTACGTCCGCGACGCGGAGGGCAACACGATTGTCGAATATGACTGGACGGACATCGCCAAGCTCAACTACGAGTCCAAGGAGATGCGGGCCGAGATGGAAAAGAGCATGCGTTTCTGGCTCGACAGGGGGATCGACGGCTTCCGCTGCGACGTGGCCTATCAGGTGCCGCAGGATTTCTGGGCCGATGTGTTCTCGAAGTTCAGGTCTGAATATTCCCGCAGACTCTACTTTCTCGCCGAGGGGGAAGAGCCTTGGCTGCACGAGGCAGGCTTCGACGCCACCTATGCCTGGAGGCTGCACCATCTGTTGAACGACATCGCGCAGGGGAAGGCGGGAGCCGACAGCCTTGTCCGCTATGTGGAATGGAATGCCACTACCTATCCATCCGGCAGCCATAGACTTACGTTCGTCACTAACCATGACGAGAACTCTTGGTCCGGCACTGAATATGAAAGGATGGGCGACGCTTGGAAGGCGATGGCTGTCCTCTGCTGGACACTTCCGAACTCCCAGCCGCTGATCTACACCGGTCAGGAGGTCGGCTACAACCACCGTTTCGAGTTCTTCGAGAAGGATCCGATGCCGGACTGGCACCACAACGCCACCACGGATTTCTACACCTATCTCAATGAGGTGAAGCACGCTCATCCGGCTCTGGATTCTGACAATCCGTCCTTCGAGGTGCTTTCCTGCACCGATTCCGCTCTGGTCTTCAAGCGCGCTTTGGACCAGGACAGCGTGATCGTCAGCGTTCAGTTGCAGGCTCCGTGGAACTGGAGTATAACTGTCCCGGAGTCAAGGGTTTCGCACGTGGAGCCGCCGAGCTGGTGGGTGGGCATGAAGACCCCTCTCCAGCTGATGATCCACGGCGATGGCATCGCCGGCTATGATGTCAGGATCGAGGGTGAAGGTGTCGGCGTCAAGGAGATCCATAAGGCGGACAGCCCTGACTATCTTTTTGTTGACGTGGCCGTAAGCTCATCGGCTAAGCCCGGTGAGTACGGCATCATATTCACGAAGGATGGCAGTTCCTTCCGCTATCCGTACCGGATCGCCGCGAGAGAGGAAGGTTCCGCCGAGCGTGGCGGTTTCACAACTTCGGATCTTATCTATCTGATCTGCCCCGACCGTTTCGCCAACGCCGACAAGGGAAATGACAACACCGATGACACCGCCGAGAAGGCTGACCGCAGCGAGCCGTTTGGCCGCCACGGTGGTGATCTTCAAGGCATTATCGATCACTTGGACTACATCGCCGACCTTGGTGCCACCGCCGTCTGGTGTACTCCGCTTCTGGTGGACGACCAGTCCGAGGGGTCTTACCACGGCTATGCCTGTGGCGACTACTACCGCATCGACCCACGTTTCGGCAGCAATTCCCAGTACAGGGAATATGTCGCCAAAGCCCACGAGAAGGGTCTGAAAGTGATAATGGACATCGTGACCAACCACTGTGGCACCGGCCACTGGTGGATGAATAATCTTCCGTTCAAGGACTGGATCCATCAGTTTCCTGAATATACCGGCTCGAACATCGCCTTTTCAACGGCGATGGATCCGAACGCGTCGCAGTACGATGCGAATTTACAGGTCAGCGGCTGGTTCGTGCCTTCGATGCCGGACATGAATCTCGACAATCCGTTCATGCTGAAATACTTTCAGCAATGGGCGATCTGGTGGACCGAGTTCTCCGGCCAGGACGGCCTGCGTGTGGACACCTACCCGTACAACGAGAAAGTCCCTATGAGCAAGTGGTGCGAGGCCGTGATGAATGAATATCCAAACTTCAACATCGTGGGTGAGTGCTGGGACTCCAACATCGACCAGCTTGCCTACTGGCAGGGCGGCAACGCCAACCGTGACGGTTTCGACTCCCACTTGCCTTCGATTATGGATTTCCCTCTCCAGGAGGCGATCAACGCCGCTCTTTGCGAGGACGAGCCGCAGTGGGGACAGGGAATGGTCCGGGTATATTCAGCCCTCTCTCACGACGCCACCTATAATGATGTGTCCAAGATGCTGATATTCCTGTCCAACCACGATCATTATCGTGTCGCCGACGCCTGGAAGCAGAACCCCGACAAGATGAAGATCGCCTACACCCTTCTGGCCACAGTCCGTGGAATCCCTCAGATTTTCTACGGTGACGAGATGGGATTCGCCACCGGCAAGACCTACAAGAGCGACGGCGAGTTGAGGATGGATTTCCCTGGCGGCTGGGAAGGCGACAAGGTTGATCTGTTCACCGAGGAAGGCCGTGCCTCCGCCACCGTCACAGTCGGCGGAAAAACAATCCCGCAGGGCCGGCTGGCTGAGCTTCACGACTATGCAAAGACCCTCTTCCAGTGGAGAAAGACCAAGGACGTGATCCACACCGGCCGCACGATGCACTTCCTGAGCCGTGACAACACCTACGCCTTCTTCCGCTACAACGACACCGACAAGGTCTTCGTGTACGTGAACAATTCCCCGGAGCCGAAAACCATCCCGTGGTCCCATTACTCCGAGATCGCCTCCGACCTAACAACCGGCCGCAACGTCCTCACCGGCGAGCCCGTCCAGATCTCCGACTCCACCATCGTCCCACCAACCACCGCTTTGGTAGTAGAGTACACTTTGAAGTAGCTAGCCGAAGCCTCTGTCCTCGCCCAAGAGCCAGAGCGACATTCCAGCCCCAAAACGTCACTCGAGCGTGCCGCGCCGCACCCTCGGGCGACGTTTTATGCCAAAATTGTTTCCCAAGCGTGTCGTGTGACACACTTGAGCGACATTTCATGCCTTTATCGTTCCCCGAGCGTGTCGTGTGACACCCTCTGGCGACGTTTCATGCCTTAATTGTTCCCCAAGCGTGTCGTGTGACACCCTCGGGCGACATTTCATGCCTTAATTGTTCCCCAAGGGTGTCGTGTGACACCCTCGGGCGACGTTTTTTACCTTTATCGTTCCCCAAGGGTATTGCCCGACACCCTCGGGTGACGTTTCATGCTTTAATTGTTCCCCATGCGTGCCGTGCGGAACCCTTGAGCGACATTCCAGCAAGATTCCGTAGCCGAAGATCCCTCCATGAATCTGTCCTGTAATCCGCCAGTGATCCGTCCGTCTCCTAAGGCTACATTCCAGCCCCATGTTGCTCCCCGACATTGCCGCGCTGCTCCCTCGGACGACATTTCATGCTTTAATTGTTCCCCAAGCGTGTCGTGTGACACCCTTGAGCGACATTCCAGCAAGATTCCGTAGCCGAAGATCCCTCCATGAATCTGTCCTGTAATCCGCCAGCGATCCGTCCGTCTCCTAAGGCTACATTCCGTCCCCATGTTGCTCCCCGACATTGCCGCGCCGCTCCCTCGGGCGACATTCCATGCCCTAATTGTTCCCCAAGGGTGTCGTGTGACACCCTCAGGCGACGTTTCATGCCTTTATCGTTCCCCAAGCGTGCCGTGCGGAACCCTTGAGCGACATTCCAGCAAGATTCCGTAGCCGAAGATCCCTCCATGAATCTGTCCTGTAATCCGCCAGTGATCCGTCCGTCTCCTAAGGCTACATTCCAGCCCCATGTTGTTCCCCAACATTGCCGCGCTGCTCCCTCGGGCGACATTTCATGCTTTAATTGTTCCCCAAGCGTGTCGTGTGACACCCTCGGGTGACGTTTCATGCCTTTATCGTTCCCCAAGCGTGTCGTGTGGCACCCTCGGGCGACATTTCATGCTTTTATCGTTCCCCAAGCATAACGTGTGGCATCCTTGAGCGACGTTTAGACCCTTTTTTGTTCCTCGGAGATGGTGCTGCGGTCGGAATGGTTGTGGGGAGGAGTAGGTGAACTGACAAATAATCATTATTTTTGCAGGCCGATCTTGGATTTTGTTACTTTGTCTGTTTTGAGTTTGCAGGAGTCAATGCGGAAGTCAGGCCGAGATAATTCGTTTATTATTAGTACTATAAATGTGGGCATTATTCCAATAACGGATTTGTGCGAAAATTATTATTCAAAATGAAATGGTATATTCTTTTGGCATTATTGCTGGTTCCGGCTTCGATGGTGGCGCAGACTAGTGGCGCCGCGTCGCGATCAACGACCGGGTCGGCGACTGAACCTACAGGCATTACAACTCTCAGCCGCTCCTTGGGCATGGCGAAGGGAGGTGGGGAATATTCTTACGCGGGGGTGCCGGTCAATCTTGCTGAACACACGTTCAGGTGCGAGCATATTCTTAAGCTTCAGGGAGTTGAGAAGGAGGGCTATCAGGGGATGGACATTTGGGGAGACTACATATTCAGTTGTCAGAATTCGGGTTGGCTGACAGTCTATAGGATTGACGGCGGCCTGATTGAACGGGAGTGTAAGCCGTTTAAACTGGCCAGTTATGACAAGGTGAACCATGCCAATGTGGCCACTTTCGGACGCACATTCTACAACAAGGAGGATCGTTTCCCGCTTCTGTATGTCAGCCAGTGCAACCGTGAGCCTATCAACGGGCGTAAGGACGTGCTTTATGTCGAGCGGGTGGCCAATGACCTGAAGTCTTCCGAATTGGTGCAGACTATTTACTTCAAGGACACCGACCATCTTTTCGGCTATGCGCTTCAGTGGGTTATCGATTCCGACAACAACTACCTTTACGGCTACGGCAACACCGTTGACAATACCAATCCTCTGAACCATCACCGCATCGTCAAGTTCCGCATCCCGAAACTGAACGAGTCCACGGACGGTATCGTGACTTTGACAAATGACGATCTGTTGGAGAACTATCTTATCGAGGACACCTACGCGGCTCCTTTCAACCCGATCGGCCAAGGGCTGTTCATCAAGAACGGGCAACTCTTCATGCCTACCGGCTTTGGCAATGAGAAGTGTCCATCGATCCTTTATGTCTGGAACCTTGAGACCCGTACCATGCAGAATGTGATTGACTTGACAAAGGCCACATTCGGCGAGCTGGAGGACTGCGCCTACTACAAAGGCGACCTCATCATCCACGCCCAAGGCGACTTGTTCAGGCTTACGTTCTAAGTGGCTGTCATTTTTTATTGACTCTATGAATATCCCGGGGCAAGCCCTGGAAGCCTTTGAAACTTGCCCAAGGATTATAGCGCCTGCAGGACGGATTCAAGGTGGATTCAAGGCGGATTCAAGGCGGATTCAAGGCGGAATCAAGGCGGAATCAAGTAAGAACCTTTGGCTACGGAATCTATCTGGAATGTTGCTTAAAAGCACCGCACGACACGCTCGGGGAACGATAAAGGTATAAAACGTCGCTCAAGGGTGCCACACGGTATGCTTGGGGAACAATTAGGACATGAAATGTTCCCCGAGAGTGTCAGGCAATACCCTTCGGGGAACAATAATGGTATAAAACGTCGCTCAAGGGTGTCACACGGTATGCTCGGGGAACAATAAAGGTATAAAACGTCGCTCAAGGGTGCCACACGGTATGCTCGGGGAACAATTAGGGCATAAAATGTTACCCGAGAGTGTCAGGCAATACCCTTCTGGAGCAATAAAGAGTTATAGCGCCGCCCAATGGTGGCGCACGGTTCCTTCGGCAACATATTCAAAATTTTTCGTCGCCTATGAGGTGCTCGAAACGCTCCCGGGATGCTGTAGGTACACTATTCGAACAACTTGTTGAGTACAGAGACTTCAACTTGGATCTTGCGGGCGATGCGCTTCGTGTCAATGCGGTACTTTCTCTTCAGGATCAACGCGAGACGGCACTTGTCGTCCACGCCAAGATCCTTTACGGAACCTACCTTGAACTGATCTCTAAGAATCTGATAAACAATCTCATTCAGTTCATTATCGGAAAAGACGATCAACTCTCCGACACCCTCAGCGATCCTGAGATAAGCGTCGAAATTCCTGACGAGACCGGAACTGTACCTCCATGAACTCAGAAGCACCCGCTCAGCCTTGTCATTAAGTACATAGGACTCAGGAAGAATGAATCCCAAAGGCCGGTTGAAAAGATAGTTCTCGGGCAGTCTGGTTTTGGTTTTGAATAGTCTTACCGACTCCCTGTACGAAACGTCGGCGACCCTTGCTTTGTCATACAGCCGCCCGCACTCGTTGAAAATCAATCTGGCGGATCCCCAGATGTACCCTTCCGCCGTGACATCCGGCCTCGCCTTCAAAGGATTTCTCGCAATGTAGACTATCGTGTCCGCCAGTTGCCGCTCATCTTCGACCTTCACCATCTTGAATCCGTAATCCTTCGGAAGCGGAGGAAAACCGTCCTCCTTGAGTTTCCGGTTAATGCGTCTCTTGACAAACAGGAAAAACCGAACGATGCTCTCTCCTGATCCATAGACAAGAAAATGACAATGGTTGACCATAAGCACGAAAGCGATCACGGACAGTCCGAAGACATATTGCCCGATCGCGACGCTGTTCATTCCGCAGGCATATTCTTCATCATTGTTGAATAACTGCCCCGTCTCAATCGCATCGAAAGTGACGTGATAGTACCATTTCGGTTGTTTTCTGTACTCCTTCAGGAGTTTTTTGATTTTGTTTCTACCCATGATAATTTAAATTTAGGATTGCCGCAATATAACACCTTTATCGCAGACTCATATTCAAAAACAGAAAAACATTCTATTCAAAAAAATGAATATATGTTTCTTTGCAAAAGAAAGGCTGCAAAAAATAATCTTTATGAATATAAAATATTTTTTATATGTGTTGTTCTTCAATCAATTACATGTATTATTAGCCTTTTTATGGCTGCAATTACAGCCAGCGGCTCCATCGTCAACAACAACTCGTTCCGGGACATAATAATGTCGCCCGAAGGTGCAGTGCGGTTCTATTGGGGTCGCGATGTGGGCTTGTATCGTTGCCCAAGGGGTGCCGAAGGTGTCTCCGAGCATATTCATGACGGGATCAATGCGTACGTTTCGGCGACGAAAAAGTGGCAAAGTGTTGCCCGAGGGTGCCGCGCAGAACTGATGGGGAACGTTTAGGGGCTGTAATGTCGCCAGAGAGTGTCGCGCGGCTCTGTTGTGGAACGATATAGGCCTGTAATGTTGCCCAAGGGTGCCGCGCAGAACTGATGGGGAACGTTTAGGGGCTGTAATGTCGCCCGAGAGTGCCGCGCGGCCCTGTTGTGGAACGATATAGTTGAGAGGTCTCCCAAGGGTGCTGAAGGAGTCTCCGGGCTTATTAAAGACAGCTTCAATGCGAACTCTCCAGCGACGAAAAAGGGGCAAAGCGTTGCCCGAGGGTGCCGCGCAGAACTGTTGGGGAACGTTACGGGGCTTTAATGTCGCCCGAGGGTGCCGCGCAGAACTGTTGGGGAACGTTTTGGGGCTGTAACGTCGCCCGAGAGTGTCGCGCGGCTCTGTTGTGGGACGATATAGGCTTGTAACGTCGCCCAAGGGTGTAGGCAGTGCCGAAGGTATCTCCGGGCTTATTCATGACGGGATCAATGCGTATGTTTCGGCGACGAAAAAGTGGCAAAGTGTTGCCCAAGGGTGCCGCGCAGCCCTGTTGTGGAACGTTTAGGGGCTGTAATGTCGCCCGAGAGTGTCGCATGGCCCTGTTGTGGAACGATGTGGGCTTGAAACGTCTCCCAAGGGTGCTGAAGGAGTCTCCGGGCTTATTCAAGACAGCTTCAATGCGAACTCTCCAGCGACGAAAAAGTGGCAAAGTGTTGCCCGAGGGTGTCGCGCAGAACTGTTGGGGAACGTTTTGGGGCTGTAACGTCGCCCGAGGGTGCCGCGCGGCTCTGTTGGGGAACGATGTGGGCTTGTAACGTCGCCCAAGGGTGTCGCGCGGCCCTGTTGTGGAACGATATAGGCTTGTAATGTCGCCCAAGGGTGTAGGCATTGCCGAAGGTGTCTCCGGGCTTATTCATGACGGGATCAATGCGTATGTTTCGGCGACGAAAAAGTGACAAAGTGTTGCCCGAGGGTGTCGCGCAGAACTGTTGGGGAACGATATAGGCTTGTAATGTCGCCCAAGGGTGTAGGCAGTGCCGAAGGTGTCTCCGGGCTTATTCGAGAGGGGATTAATGCGTACGTTTCGGCGACGAAAAAGTGGCGAAGTGTTGCCCGAGGGTGTCGCGCGGCCCTGTTGGGGAACGATATAGGCTTGTAATGTCGCCCAAGGGTGCTGAAGGTGTCTCCGAGCTTATTCGAGACGGGATCAATGCGGACTCTCCAGCGACGAAAAAGGGGCAAAGCGTTGCCCAAGGGTGCCGCGCAGAACTGTTGGGGAACGTTTTGGGGCAGTAATGTCGCCCGAGAATGTCGCATGGCTCTGTTGTGGAACGATATAGGCTTGTAACGTCGCCCAACGGTGTAGGCGGTGCTTCGGGTGCTTCGTGTGTTATGGCGCAGTGGTGTGATGCGGTGACGTAATGCAGTGGTATAATGCGATGGTGTGATGCAGTGACGTGATGCGGTAATGTAATGTGATTGCATGATGTGGTGTGTGCGGGTTTTGTGCGGGACTCATTTCTTCTGATTGCGGGGCGATCTTTTCCGGGATCTTTTCCGGGATCTTTTCCGGGATCTTTTTTTGGTGCTCCTTGTTTGTTTTGACTATCTTTGTGGGGCGAAATATTATGAGTCTATATTCATTCTATAGGATCTCTAAACCGTCGGAGGGGAAGGTCGCTCCGGAGGCGGTGGAGGGGGAGTACCGGCATCTGAGGAACTGTACGTTCTGGGGCGTGACGGGGGCTTATGCCTTGTACTACGTGTGCAGGATGGCTATGAGCGTGGTTAAGCAGCCGCTGATTGACGGGGGGATATTCACGGCCGCGCAGCTGGGAATCATTGGCTCGGCTTTCTATTTTGTCTATGCTTTCGGGAAGTTCGCCAACGGCTTCATCGCGGACTACTGCAACGTGCGCCGCTTTATGGCTACGGGGCTGCTGATCTCTACGGTGGTCAATCTTCTGATGGGGGTTCTGGGGCTGGTTCATGGGTGGATGGGATTTCCTACCATGCTGCTGTTCGTGGTCTTTGCCGTCATCTGGGGAGTCAACGGGTACTGTCAGTCTATGGGTGCGCCTCCGGGGGTGATCAGTCTCTCGCGGTGGTTTCCGCTGGACATGCGCGGCACCTACTACAGCATCCTCAGCGCTACGCCGTACCTTGGCAAGGCGTTGTCTGTGTTTGCGTTGGGCTTGATTGTGGGGTGGATCGGCTGGGAGTATGGGTTCATCTTTTCCGCGGTGGCGGGAGTGATCGGCTCGGCGATGATCCTTCTGATGGTTTCCGACACTCCGGAGAGCAAGGGGCTGCCTTCTGTGCAGAAGCTGACGGGAGAGACGCCTCAGAAGACCGACTCGATGTCTACCAAGGAGTTGCATAAGGGGGTGGTGCGCCATCCCGGAATCTGGATAATCGCGGTTTCCAGCGCGTTTGTCTACATCACCCAGCATGCTGTCAGCGAGTGGGGGGTGCTGTTCCTGCAGAAGGGTAAGGGGTTTTCCCTTGCGGGGGCGACGCAGATCATCGCGTTCTCGGAGGCTTTTGGTATAGCGGGGACTGTGCTGGCCGGCTGGCTTTCGGACAAGGTGTTCAGAGGCAACCGTTTCGTGCCAGTTCTGATTTCGGGTCTGCTGTGCCTGCTCTCGCTGGGAGCTTTCCTGTTCACTGCGGGAGGATATTCATTGAACATCATCTATGTCTCGGTCTTCAGCCTTGCCATCGGAGTGGTCTATTGCACCGTGGCCGGTCTGATGGCTCTTGACATTGTGCCGCGCAAGGCAACCGGGGCGGCTCTCGGGGTGGTCGGTCTGGCCAGTTACGCCGCCGCGGGAGTGCAGAACATCGTCAGCGGGGTCATGATCGGGGAAAATGACTTCAATTTCGCTCCGGTCTCTGTCTTCTGGATAGTGTCCTGCCTTCTGTGCTTCCTTATTCCGCTTGTTTCCTGGAAATCGCTGCGAAGAAGGTAGCGCATTCCCGGGTCCGAAGAAGGTAGCGCATTCCTGGGACCGAAGAAGGTAGCGCATTCCCGGGACCGAAGAAGGTAGCGCATTCCCGGGTCCGGTCGCTCAGTTATCGTCATTCACTTTGACAGGCCCGGTGACCGACACATTCAGCCACCGAGCCTGTTAGAGGAGTTGGTATCGTAGAAACGCCGAAGCGCGCCTGGCGGCGACCTGTCCGCCAGGGCGCGCTACCCTGTCAAAGTCAGAAAGACAATCCTTAGATCTTCACCACGTGCCAGTGTGGCCCGAAGCGCTCGAAGGCCGCCTTGTCAAGCATCTCGCGGTCGTCCGGATGAGCGATGCTGATGAGAAGTTTGGCGCGCTCCTGAAGCGATTTGCCGTACAGATCCACGGCGCCATATTCAGTGATGATCCAATGCGCGTCGGCTCTCGGGGTGACAACTCCGGCCCCAGGGTTGAGGAACGGAACGATCTTCGCCTTGCCTTTGTTGGTGCGGGACGCGAACGCCGTCATGGACACGCCGCCTTCGGACATCGAGGCTCCCTTCACAAAATCCAGCTGGCCGCCGGTGCCTGAGAATATCCTCGTGCCGATGGAGTCGGCGCAGATCTGTCCTGTCAGATCGACCTCCGTGGCGGAGTTGATCGCCATCATGTTAGGGTTCTGGCGGATCACCCACGGGTCGTTGACGTACTTGATGTCTTTCATCAGCACGTCCGGGTTATGGTCGATGAATGAATATACCTCCTGCGATCCCAGAAGGAAGGAAGCGACGATCTTGCCCTTGTCGATCTTCTTGTTGGCTCCATTCACGACACCTTTCTTTATAAGGCGCAGCACTCCGTCGGCGAACATCTCGGTGTGGACGCCAAGGTTCTTGTGGTCTACCAGCTGCGCGGCGAGGGCGTTAGGCAGGGCTCCGATGCCCATCTGGATGCAGGCTCCGTCCGGAACCAGTTCGGCGCAGTTCTTACCTATCAGCACTTCGGTCGGGGTCGGCTCGGCGAAATCCTTGGAAACCAATGGAGTGTCGTCCTTCACGAGATAGTCGAAAGTGTCCAGCGGGACGAGGTCACCGTAGGCGAAAGGCACGTGCGGGTTCACCACGGCGATCTTCACGCGGGCTGTCTCGACGGCCGCGAGCGAGCAGTCCACCGACGTGCCAAGCGAGACCATGCCGTTCTCGTCAGGCAGCGACACCTGCACCAGGGCGGCTCCCAGCTTGATGGCGCCGCAGCGGTAAAGTCTCTGAGACTCACCAAGATGCACCGGCAGATAGTCGGCGTACCCGGAATTCACGTTCGGGCGCACGTTCGGTCCCACAAAGAACCCCTGCTCGAAGAAGATGCCTGAATATTTAGGGTCTGAATATGGCGCCGGCCCTTCGGTGTGGAAGTGGTGGAAATGCAGATCCTCAACCTCCCGGGCCTCGGCTCTGCGCACCAGAGCGTCAATCAGAATATGCGGCACGCTTGCGACGCTGCTTAAATGAATATGGTCGCCTGACTTTATGTCCTTCACCGCCTCGTCAGCGGAAACGTAACGAATCTCCTTCATTGTTATTAAATATGTTTGTGGCGGCAAAGATAGTGCTTTTGAATGGTTATTCAAATTTTCAGCCGTTTTGACACTTTACTCCGCCGCTCCGGCGCATAGGCGCTCCGGCAGGCTCGGCGGCCGGGCGGGTGTGCCTATGAGCGACATGTTCGCTGGACTTTGGCCGGTACATTTTACGAAACACATTCAGCAGGGAAGGTCTCGGACGGCTATGTGGCAATGGATCTGCTGAAAAGGTCGAGAGAATAGATGAGAGTTTTTCAGCATATTCATTGATTGGCGGCGTTGTATGGATTATTGCCGTGAACGTGTTTTGTAGAGTTCCGTCGCTTGGCGCTTAATGGCTGGTTTGTGGTCGATGATGTACTCAAGGGGACAGAGGTGCGAGAGGTGCGAGAGGTGCGAGAGGTGTGAAGAGAGGCGTGGAAGAGAGGTGCGGACGTCAGAGCTGACATATTCAAAGAATTTAGTAATTTTGCAGGATATGATCAACAAGGAAAAGAAAGTCGAGGCGTTCGAGCGGGCGCTGGACGTGATGGACAGGCTTCGGGCGGAATGCCCTTGGAACCATGCGCAGACGATTGACACTCTGCGCCCTATGACCGTGGAAGAGGTCTATGAGCTTAGTGACGCGGTGATGAAGAAGGACGACACCGCCCTTGAGAAAGAGTTGGGAGACGTGTTCCTGCACGTGATCTTCTATGCCAAGATTGCCGAGGAGGAGGGGCGCTACGACATCGCCGACGTGATGAACAAGCTCTGCGAGAAGATGATCTACCGCCATCCCCACGTGTTCTCTACCACCAAGGTGGCTGACGCCGTGCAGGTCTCCGAGAACTGGGAGATGCTGAAGGCCAAGGAGAAAGGAGGCAACAAGCGCATCCTGTCCGGAATCCCGGACGCCATGCCGCCGATCCTGAAGGCTTTCTCGATGCAGGACAAGGCCCGCGGGGTGGGCTTTGACTGGGAGGAGAAGCGTCAGGTCTGGGACAAGGTCAAGGAGGAGCAGCAGGAGTTGCAGGCCGAGATGGAGGCGATGGACGCCGCCGTCACCGGGGAGGATCGCGCCGCCGCCGCTGACAGGGCCGAGGAGGAGCTGGGCGATTTCATGTTCGCCACCATCAATGCGGCAAGGCTCTACGGACTAAATCCGGACACGGCTCTTAACCGCGCTTGCGACAAGTTCCGCCGCCGGTTCACCTATCTGGAGGAGAACACCCTGCGCAAGGGACGTGACCTTCACGACATGACCCTGAAGGAGATGGACGAGATCTGGGACGAGGGGAAGGCCAAGGGGCTGTGACAAAGGAGAAGCGGCTCCGGAGGCAGTTTGTGAGTGGGAAAATGAATGACCGCCGATAAACTTATTGCTAAACTTCACTGGTAGATTTGTCTAAAACAAGACAATTTCTTAATTTTGTGGAGGTCTTCCCGTGAGGGGAACGTAGTAGAATGGATATTTATGCCTGATTATAAAGTAGTTGAGGTTGTGAGCAGAAGGGGTCTGATGAATTTCATCAAGTTCCCGGACAAGTTGTACAAGGACTGTCCCCAGTACGTTCCTGCGCTTCACAGTGACCAAGTCAAGTCCCTTACCAAGGTCTCCACGCTTTCCTATTGCAAGAGGAAGATGTGGATGGTGATGGACGGCAAGACCGTGGTAGGACGGATCTGCGGGATGATCAATCCTCGCTACAATGCGCTGTACGACAAGAAAAGGGCCCGTTTCGGATGGTTCGACACTATCGATGACTTCGAGGTCGCCAAATTGCTCTTGTGCACGGCGGAGGCATGGGCGAAAGAGAACGGCATGAACGAGATCCACGGCCCTCTCTACTACAACACGTTGGGAAAACAGGGAATGCTTGTGGAGGGATTCGAGAACATCCCGCCGTTCAACTGTCTGTACAACTACCCTTATTACAATGACTTCGTCACCGCCCTTGGCTATGTGAAGGAATGTGACTGGCTTCAGTACAAGGTGGCGGCGGACCAGCCTCTCCAGGACAAGATCACAAGGATAGCCGGACTTTTGAAGCAGAGGTACAACCTTCACGAAGGCAGTCTCGACAAGCTCAAGAAGGACAAGAAGATGGTGCGCTATTTCTTCGATGTCTACAACGAGAGTTTCGCGAAGTCCGTCTACAACTTCATCCCTTTCACCAAGGAGGAGAGCGAGGAGGAGGCGAGAGAGGTGCTGACCTATGTCTCGGACAAGACGAGCAGCATCATATTCGATGACAATGAGGAACTTGTGGGATTCGGAATCACTTTCCCTTCCATCTCGAAGGCTCTTCAGAAGGCGAGGGGGCGCTTGTTCCCGTTCGGCTGGTTCCATCTTCTGATGGCGATGTTCAGGTATGACACCGTCGATCTGATGATCAACGGAGCCGTGCCGAAATGGCAGAACACGGGAGTCTCATCGATCTACCACTGCACGATGTCGGAGAAGTACAGGAAGGCCGGCACGAAGTGGGCGATTACCAATCCGCAGATCGAATCCAACGGGGCGGTCAACGTCTGGGGCAAGTACGAGCATGAGCTTTTCATGCGCCGCCGCTGCTACCTCAAGTCGATTTAGGAATATTTTAAGAATATGGCAGAGAACACATTAGTCGATAAGATCCTGGCTCTCCAGGACAAATACGAGTCGCTTCAGAAACAGCTTGCTGATCCTGAGGTGATCGCTGACATGAAGAGATACGTCCAGCTCAACAAGGACTACAAGGAGCTGGAGCCGATCATCAAGGCTGGTCTTGAGTACAAGAAAATGGTCGATGAACTGGCTGAGGCCAAGGACATTATGATCAACGAGAAGGACGAGGATCTCAGGGACATGGCCAAGGCCGAGATCGCGGAGATCGAGCCTAAGCTTCCTGACATGGAGGAACAGATCAAGATCCTTCTGATTCCTGCCGACCCGGATGACAGCAAGAACGCCATCATCGAGATCCGTGGCGGCACAGGCGGTGATGAGGCTGCCATATTCGCCGGTGATCTTTTCCGCATGTATTCGAAATACGCCGAGAAGCGCGGATGGAAGCTTGAGGTGAACGACGAGACTCCTGGCACCGCCGGAGGCTACAAGCAGATAGTCTTCAAGCTTTCCTCCAACGACGAGGGTGTCTATGGGATCATGAAATATGAGTCCGGCGTGCATCGTGTGCAGAGGGTTCCGCAGACCGAGACGCAGGGCAGGATCCAGACTTCGGCAGCTTCCGTGGCCGTTTTCCCGGAGGCCGGCGAGTTCGATGTGGATCTCAAATGGGATGACATCCGCCTTGACCTCTTCTGTTCTTCAGGCCCTGGTGGTCAGGGTGTCAACACGACCTATTCGGCCGTGCGCCTGACCCACCTTCCGACCGGTCTTGTGGTTCAGTGTCAGGAGGAGCGTTCCCAGCTGAAGAACAAGGACAGGGCTTTCGAGGAACTCAGGACCCGTCTTTACAACCTTGAGCATCAGAAGTATCTCGATGAGATCGGCGCGAAGCGTAAGACTATGGTCTCCACGGGCGACCGTTCCGCGAAGATCCGCACCTACAACTATCCGCAGGGACGTGTGACCGACCACCGCATCAACTGGTCGATGTACAACCTTCCAGTCTTCATGGACGGTGACATCCAGGAGTGCATCAATCAGCTCCAGATAGCCGAGAACGCCGAGCGCCTAAAGGAAGCCGCCGAGTAGTGACTTTCTGTCCCTCCCGCCAATCATCGAATCCTGCCAGCCGCCGTGCCAAAAAGTCACAACCCCAATTAAGGTAATTAAGGTTAATTAAGGTTAAGGTTAATTAAGGTTCGGAGCGTAGCGACGCAAGGGGTCTGGGGAATCCGGTCCCCAGTGCCCCCACCGGGGGCTGTCACGAAGTGACTGGGGGGTGAAGGTAAGATTGCGATGGTTCCATTATGGTAGAAGGTAATTGAGAATTGCTTTTTAGTCACCATTTTTCTGCCAATTTGACATACCCGTGCCAATGGCATAACATTCGATATACTCCTTGCGTCCGGTTCGGAGACCGAGCCGGGCGGAACAAGAAAAAATAGGAGATTAAAGAATATGGGAAAAATCATTGGTATCGACCTTGGAACCACGAATTCGTGCGTTGCGGTCATGGAAGGCAACCAGCCTACCGTCATAATCAACAACGAGGGTGAGAGAACCACCCCGTCTGTAGTCGCCTTTACCGACGGCGGTGAAAGAAAGATCGGTAACCCTGCTAAGCGTCAGGCCATCACGAACCCTCAGAACACAGTCTTCTCCATCAAGAGATTCATGGGCGAGACTTTCGACCAGGTTCAGAAGGAAGTCGCCAGAATGCCTTACAAGGTTGTCAGAGGTGAGAACAACACTCCGCGTATTGAGATTAACGGCAAACTCTACTCTCCTCAGGAGATTTCAGCGATGATCCTCCAGAAGATGAAGAAGACTGCCGAGGACTACCTCCGTCAGGAAGTCACCGAGGCTGTCATCACAGTCCCTGCCTACTTCTCTGACTCTCAGCGTCAGGCCACCAAGGAAGCCGGCAAGATCGCCGGACTCGATGTGAAGAGAATCATCAACGAACCTACCGCCGCCGCCCTTGCCTACGGTCTTGACAAGAAGAACAAGGACATGAAGGTCGCCGTGTATGACCTCGGTGGTGGTACATTCGATATTTCCATCCTTGAGCTGGGTGGTGGTGTGTTTGAGGTGAAGTCAACCAACGGTGACACTCACCTTGGAGGTGACGACTTCGACCAGGAGATCATCAACTGGCTCGCCGATGAGTTCGCCAAGGACAATGGCGGCATCGACCTGAGGAAGGATCCTATGGCTCTCCAGAGATTGAAGGAGGCCGCCGAGAAGGCCAAGATCGAGCTGTCCAACCAGACCTCGACCGAGATCAACCTGCCTTACATCATGCCTGTTGACGGCGTGCCTAAGCACCTTGTCAAGACCCTTACCAGGGCTAAGTTCGAGATGCTTTGCGACAACCTCTTCCAGAGGTCTATCGAGCCTTGCCGTCAGGCACTCAAGGACGCCGGTCTGAACGCGTCTGACATTGACGAGGTTCTTCTTGTCGGTGGTTCGACACGTATTCCTAAGGTACAGGAACTCGTCAAGGAGTTCTTCGGCAAGGAGCCTAACAGAAGCGTCAACCCTGACGAGGTTGTGGCCATCGGCGCGTCAATCCAGGGCGGTGTGCTCGCAGGTGATGTGAAGGATGTCCTTCTGCTTGATGTCACCCCGCTTTCACTCGGTATCGAGACACTCGGCGGCGTGATGACAAAGCTCATCGAGTCCAACACGACCATCCCTACACACAAGTCACAGGTCTTCTCTACCGCGGCTGACAACCAGCCTTCTGTCGAGATCCATGTGCTTCAGGGTGAGCGTCCTATGGCGAAGGACAACAAGGAGATCGGTCTCTTCCATCTGGACGGAATAGCTCCGGCTCCGAGGGGAATACCTCAGATCGAGGTTACCTTCGACATCGACGCCAACGGTATCCTGAACGTGTCCGCCAAGGACAAGGCCACGGGCAAGGAGCAGAACATCAGGATCGAGGCCTCATCAGGTCTGTCTGACGAGGAGATCCAGAGGATGCGTGACGAGGCTAAGGCCAACGAGGCCGCCGACAAGGAGGCCAAGGAGAAGGTTGAGAAGATCAACAACGCCGATGCCCTGTGCTTCCAGTCCGACAAGAATCTCAAGGACTATGGCGACAAGATTCCGGCTGACAAGAAGTCTGCCATCGAGTCAGCTCTCGGCTCCCTCAAGGAGGCTGTCAAGAATCAGAACCTTTCTGACATCGACCGCTACACCGAGGAACTGACCAAGGCTTGGAACGCCGCCTCCGAGGACATGAACCGTGCCGCACAGGCCGGTGCCCAGCAGGGCCCTCAGCCTGGTCCTCAGGGACCGCAGAACGGCCCGGATGACCAAGGCCCGGACGAGCAGTAAAGACGATCGGATAATCAGATGATAATCAGATAATAAGAGAGAGGATGTGATTTCACACCCTCTCTTTTTTTTGTCCTCGTCCGTCAGGATGCTCACGAGTCACTTCGTGGCAGTCGGCTGGATTCCGTCGTACTGTTCGCAGACGGTGTGGTAGCTTTCAAGGTTGCCGATGTCGTAGCGGTGTCCGGGCATCTCCATTGCGTGGACAGGGGTCTGGGTGGAGAGCCATGCTATGTAGCTGCCGGGAGCGTCGGTGCCGCAGCCGGCGGTGATGCCGGCGGAGATCAGGCTTGCGTCCTTGCGGGTGTAGTAGTAGAACGGGGGACAGCACCAGTGGGAGCGAGGCTCTGACGGCTTCTCCTCCATGCCAAGCACGAGGTCTTCGGAGCTGACCTCCACGACACCGCATTTGCGAAGGCGCTGCTCCGAAGGCTCGAAGAAGCGCATGATGCAGGACGTACCCTTTGCGCGGGCATATTCAATGAACCTTACGAGGCTGAAATCCAGCACATTGTCTCCGGCTATGACCAGCATGTCGTCGTCGATGCCGAGGGAATCGATCGCGAATTGGATGTCGCGCACCGCACCCAGGCGCGTCTCGTTCGTCACCGTGCCGTCGTCCACGACAGTGATCTTGTCATCCGGTCGTCCGGCGGCCCAGTCGAGGAAATGCGCGGCGAACTTGTGGTTTGTGATGACTACATATTCATCAATCGCCCCGGAGGTTTTGATGTCGTCGATCAGCCAGTCAAGGATGGCTTTGTCCTTGATTTTCAGTAAGGGTTTTGGGAAATTTTTCGTCAGAGGGTAAAGCCGCGTCGCATAACCGGCGGCAAGGATCAGGCATTTCATGACTTGGCTTCTAAATTTTCACGCCGTCCGCGCTGTGGCAGATGCAGGCCGAGTAATGCCCCCGCAGATCCGGGAACTTGGCAAGATACTCAGTCTCGATTTTTTTGAATATTTCCTCCTTGAACGACGGGTCGATCAAGGCCATGCAGCAGCCCTTGAATCCGGCTCCGCTGAAGCGGCCTCCGTAGATGCCGTCGGTTCTGGTCATGATCTCGTAGATCTTTTTCAGCTCTGGAGAGCCGGTCTCCCATTTCTCGATGGATGAGCGTCCGCTCTCGAAACTGAGCTGGCCGAATGCCTCGATGTCGCCGTTTCTCCACGCTTCCGCACCCTTCTCGACACGGGCATATTCACCGAACCAGTGTTCCGCCCTCTTGCGCCAGTTCTCCGGAAGACGGTCGCCGAACTTTCGGAACACCTCGACCGGGACGTCGCGGAGGTTGGTCTCGCTGAACTTGCCGTACTCCATGCCGGCGTAGGCTTTCAGGGCGTAGGCTGCGCTGCGGCACTCGTCCACGCGCATGTTGAACTTGCTCCCGGCCAGGGTGCGCTCCACGCCGCTGAAGAAAATCGCGATCTCGTAGGGCTTCATGGCGGGGGAAGTCGGGATCAACTCGTAGCTGTCGTCCTTGGTGTCAAGGTAGAGAAGATGATCCTTCTTTGAATAGACCTCGCAGCTTTGGTCGAGCTTCCCGCAGGACACTCCCACGTAGTCGTTCTCCGCGGCCATCTCTGTGCTGATCAGCTCAGCGTCAGAGAGGTGGATGCCGTTGACCGTGCACAGAGCCTTCAGGAAAGCGATCGTGACCGCCGCGGAGGACGATAGTCCGCCGATCGGAAGAGACCCTTCGATCACCCCGCTGAGTCCGATGCGGAGCGGGTATCTCGCCCCGAGCTTGAGTGTGGCTCCCCGCAGATAGTCGGCCCAGTCGCCCTGCTTTGGCTCCGGGACGGAACTGACGTGCCACTGCGCCCGTTTCGGGAACTGGAGCGACGAGAACTCGATGACTCCGTTCTGCTTTGGGGAGTAGGCGATGCGGATTCCCTTGTCAATCGCCAGTCCGGTAACCTTTCCGAGCTGGTGGTCGGAGTGGGCTCCGAGAGGACACACACGGTACGGACAGAACGAGAGCCCTTCCGGCTCCCGTCTGTACGTTTCCCTGAATTTCTGTTCGCAGGTCATATTCTTTTGTTTTATAGTCTTGCCTGAAGCGCCTTGCCCTGCTCCTCGTAGCCGGGTTTGCCAAGGAGAGCGAACATGTTCTTCTTGTAGGCTTCCACGCCAGGCTGGTTGAACGGATTGACACCGAGTACGTAGGCGCTGATCCCGCAGGCATATTCAAAGAAGTAGAACAGGCCGCCGAGGTTGTGGGCATTGATCCTCTCGATGGCGATCTCCAGCTGAGGCACGCCGCCGTCGATGTGCGCGAGCTTGGTTCCAAGCTGGGCCATGGCGTTGCAGTGTTCCACGTGCTGGCCGGCGAGGTAGTTGAGCTGGTCGAGGTTCTGCGCGTCGCTTCCGATGACAATCTCGCGGTTGCTCTTCTCGATGCTCACAACGGTCTCGAACACGTCTCTGTCACCGTCCTGGATGAACTGTCCCATCGAGTGGAGGTCTGTGGTGAAGTTGACGGAGGCCGGGAATATTCCTTTCAGATCCTTGCCTTCCGACTCGCCGTAGAGCTGCTTCCACCACTCTCCAAGGTATTGGAACTTAGGATTGTAGGCAACCAGGATCTCTATCTTCTTGCCAAGTTCCGAATAGAGCAGGTTCCTCATCGCCGCGTACTGTACCGCAGGGTTCTCCTCGCCTTTCACCGCGAGAGCCTTCTCCATCTCGACTGCGCCGGCGATCATCTCGCGCACATCGAATCCCGCCAGCACGATCGGCAGAAGTCCGACCGGAGTGAGGACGGAGAACCGGCCTCCCACGTTGTCCGGAACGACAAATGTCTTGTAGCCTTCCTGTGTGGAGAGGGTCTTGAGGGCGCCCTTGTGAGCGTCGGTGATGGCGACAATCCTTTCGGAAGCGTCTTTGTAGGTCTTCTCGATGTGTTCCTTGACGATCCTGAACGCGACCGCCGGCTCGGTTGTGGTGCCGGACTTGGAGATCACCACGGTGGCGACATTCCTCTCGGCCACAAGATCCATCAGCTCCGCGAGGTACTCTTCGGAAAGATTGTTACCTGCGAAGACAACCTCCGGAGCCTCTTTCGCCCCGCCAAGCTGCTTGGCGAAATTGTGGGAGAGTGCCTCGATGGCGCAGCGGGCTCCGAGATAGGATCCACCGATGCCGATAACGACCACCAGGTTGACACCTTTTGCCTTCCAGCAGTCACGTACCGCCTCGCAATCGGCGATCAGTGACTCCGGAGTCTGCGATGGCAGATGCTTCCATCCGAGGAAGTCGTTGCCCGCACCGCTCTCGCTTTCAAGTACATCGAAGGCCTCAAGAGCCTTGCCGACGTATTTCTTGTAATCTTCATCCTTGACAAAGGAGGCGCATCCTCCCAAATTGACTTTAACCATTTTCTACCAAATTATTAAGGTTAACTAACTATGTATTCGTCTATGTATTCGTTAAACAAATCTGTTCAATCTGTTCAATCTGTTCAACCTGTTCAATCTGTTCAACCTGTTCAATCTGTTCAACCTGTTCAAATCTTTTTGGTAGATAATCCTTAGCCGTCAATAATATGCCACCGGCACACTCTTTCTTTCCCGAGGCATCTACCAACAAAAAAGCATTTTGCAAAAATAACCATTTTCGCAATAACAACTCCCACTTATCACGGATAATTTTAACGAATATGTTCGCCAAGGAATATTCATTCATGGGTACCGCCGCCAGTAACCCCGACAGCACGCCAGTAAAGTAGGTCAGAAGTCGAATATGTACTAAGTGCCAAGCCCTTCGTGAGCAAAATAGCCGCTTTGGCTCACGAGCGTGACCCGCAGGTGCCCTTCGTGAGCGAAACAGACGTTCCTGCTCACAAGCGAGACCCGCAGACGGCCTTCGTGAGCGAAACGGGCGTTCCTGCTCACGAGCGTGACCCGCAGGCGGCCTTTGTGAGCAAAACAGGCGTTCCTGCTCACAAGCGTGACCCTCAGGCGGCCTTTGTGAGCAAAACAGGCGTTCCTGCTCACGAGCGTGACCCGCAGGCGGCCTTCGTGAGCAAAACAAGCGTTCTGGCTCACAAGCGTGACCCGCAGACGGCCTTCGTGAGCAAAACAAGCGTTCCTGCTCACGAGCGAGACCCGCGGACGGCCTTCGTGAACGAAACAGGCGTTCCTGCTCACGAACGTGACCCGCAGGCGGCCTTCAGACTCCTCATTGTGCGCATGGTTTTGAAAATAGCAGCGGCGGCCTAACTTTTGGCCGTCGCTGCCTATGGTATGGTCACCGGGTTTGGGGCTAAAATACATGCTCCTTGTCCGGTGTCAAAGGAACACTATTTTTTGAAGTAATTGAAGTTGTTGTTGATGATGGCCTGAGGCAGGAGATCGCCATAGACCTCGTAGCGTCCGGACTTAAAGTTGCCTACCCAGTCCATCATGATCATTCCTGTTGCAATGTTTAAAATAAGTGCACGCCAAATTCCCAATCAAAATAAAGCCAAATATCCAAATATAAATACGCCATTTTTCCAAAAAAATATTCAAAATGAATTGAATTACAAAGGAATGTACTATCTTTGCACCAAAATATAATTCTATGGAATATAAGAATCGAATAGCAGATCAACTGCTACGTGATAAATTAGAGGCAATGGGTGCTGTCTTGATAGAAGGTCCCAAGGCTTGTGGCAAAACAACTACAGCAGAGCAACAGGCTAAAAGCATTATTTATATGGATGACCCTACCAAACTGCAGCAATACAAACAGATGGCGCAAACAAATATTAGCTTTTTGCTTGAGGGGGAAACTCCTCGTTTGATTGATGAATGGCAGGAAGTTCCCCAATTTTGGGATGCCATCCGATTTGAGGTAGACCATAGAGGCGAAGATGGACAATTTATGCTTACAGGTTCTGCGGTGCCTGCTGAAGCTAAAGATATTCATCATACAGGTACTGGAAGATACGGATGGCTTACCATGCGCCCTATGAGTTTGTGGGAATCCGGCGACTCTACTGGTGAGATAAGCCTATCGGATTTGTTTCTTACACCTGATAAAATAGGAGCTTTGAATAAACTTACATTGCCGATGCTTGCTTTTGTTGTTTGCCGTGGAGGGTGGCCTAAGGCTTTGCAAAAGAAAACAGAAAAGGCAGCACTATTGCAGGCGACAGAATATTATAAAGCGATAACAAATAGCGATATATCACGAGTTGACAACGTAAAACGAGATGCCGAACGGGCAAAGAGAATTATGCGTTCTTATGCCAGACATCAAGGTTCACAAGCAAGTATCGCGACAATCCTTGCCGATATATCAGCAAATGAACCGGAGGATGTAAGTGATGAAACAATAGATTCATACCTTACTGCCTTGCGGAAAATATTCATAATAGAGGATATGCCGGCGTGGAATCCCAACTTAAGAAGTAAAACCGCTGTTCGCACATCAGACACAAGGTACTATGTCGACCCGTCAGTTGGTGTGGCAGCTCTTGGACTAGGTCCTAATGATTTAATTAATGACCTGAATACATTTGGGTTGTTTTTTGAGGCAATGTGCATTCGAGATCTTAGGGTTTATGCCGATGCCTTGGATGGCTCTGTATATCATTATAGAGACAAGAATGGTTTGGAATGTGATGCTGTGGTGCATTTGCGTAATGGCTCATATGGTCTTATTGAAATAAAGTTAGGTGGAGAAAAGTTGATTGAGGACGGTGCAAAAACCTTAATGGCACTTTCAAATATCATAGACACCTCCCGAATGAAAGCCCCTGCTTTTTGTATGGTGCTGACAGGTGTTGGTGACTTTGCCTATAAACGAACAGATGGAGTGTATGTTGTGCCGATTGGATGTTTGAGATCATAAGTTTTGACATTCAGAATAATAATAGTTAATGTAAGCAATGATGCATGGATAAAATCTGTAACTTCGATATTGTAATCAATACATGTCTTGCTGAGATCAATCCGACCTCGCTAATGCCGGATTTCGATAAGAACGGTTTTTTGTTATCGGTCATCAACGGATTTGCTTACACTCGCAGGCGGCCTTCGTGAGCAAAACGGGCGTTCCTGCTCACAAGCGTGACTCGCAGGCGGCCTTCGTGAGCAAAACAGACGTTTTGGCTCACGAGCGTGACTCGCGTGCGGCCTTCGTGAGCAAAACAGACGTTTTGGCTCACGAGCGTGACCAGCAGGTGGCCTTCGTGCGCAAAACAGGCGCTTTGGCTCACGAGCGTGACTCGCGACGGCTTTCGTGAGTAAAACAAGCGTTCCTGCTCACGAGAGAAACCACGGGAGTGTGCCGCCGGATCTGGGCTGTCTTATCCTCTTCTTCTCCTCAGATGCCTTATGGCACCTGAGGTTTATGTCGGGATTGACCAAAGGGCATTATTCCCTTATACAGCTTTTCAGTAAGCATTCGAGGAAGTACGTGCGTCATATAAAGTTTGACTGCAACTTGCATCAGTGCGATGCCGGTTGCAGTCTTTTGTTCGTCCAGCACGAACATACTCTAATGGGTGCAAGTCCCTAAACCGCCCTGATAGTGGGAAGGTTACAGCCAAAGGCAAGGGTGTCCGCCGCGAGACGGAATCTGAAGGAAGCCGGTGGCAAACATCTGGTCTGACGGACAGAAATCCGATAAAAGGCCTAAGGGTGAGGATAAGATTGCAAAAGAAACCGAAGTCCGATAACTATCCGAAATCGCCCAAGGTAAATCGGGCAGACATAAGATGGAAAGAGTATGTCCATAACTGGAGAGGTCTCGCAGGCGAGCGAAAGCGAGCAGTAACAACGAACTGCGAGAAGTCAGCAGAGGCCATATTACCTGCCTAATATCGACACGCAGGGAAGGGCCGAACTTTATTTGAAGTAAGTCTAATGAAGAAACTCTATGGAGGAAAGAAAGCGGAAAACGAAAGAGAGCTGCCCGCGGGAAGATAGGCTGGAAGCCGAAGTCATCGAGGGAGCGCAGACCTATATGGAGATAACCGAAGGCGGACTTGCGGAAGTGCGGATAGATGAGAATCACCTGATGGAACTCATCCTTTCTCCCTATAATATGAACCGAGCATATAGGAAGGTAGTATCGAACGGCGGGAGCGGAGGTGTCGACTCGATGGAGGCAAAGGAATTGCTTCCATACTTGAAACTCCACAAAGATGAACTCAGGAACTCCATCTTGAACGGGAAATATAAGCCCATGCCAGTGCGCAGGGTGGAAATCCCGAAAGACAATGGCAAGACGCGCAAACTGGGAATACCGACCCTGGTGGACCGCGTCATCCAACAAAGTATAGCGCAAGTACTTACGCCGATGTATGAGCCTCAGTTCAGCGAGGGAAGCTACGGCTTCCGACCGAACCGCAGCGCACAGGGGGCGTTGAAACAGGCGCAGAAGATACTCGACGAAGGCTATGAATATGCCGTGGGCATAGACTTGGAACGCTTCTTTGACACCGTAAACCAGAGTTACCTGATAGAACTGCTCTCCCACACCATAAAGGACGGCAGGGTCATAAGCCTGATACACAAATACCTTTATGCTGGCGTGATGGTCAACGGAGTATATCAGCCGACAACGGAGGGAACGCCGCAAGGAGGTCCGCTCAGTCCGCTGCTGAGCAACATCGTGCTCAACGAACTGGACAAGGAGCTGGAGCGCCGCGGTCATCCGTTCGTGCGTTACGCAGATGACAGCCTGATCTTCTGCAAAAGCAGGAGGGGAGCGGAGCGCGTATGCGAAGGCCTGACCAAGTTCATCGAGAAGACACTCCACCTGAAAGTAAACCTCGACAAGACGGAAGTCGGCTATGTCCGTGGGATGAAGTACCTGGGACATACCTTCTACAAGACCGGAGAGGGATGAAGGTTGCGTGTCCATCCAAAGAGTTTGCTCAAACTGAAAGCGAAACTAAAGATGCTGACGGGCAGGAGCAACGGGATGGGATATGAACGCAGGAAGGTCGCGCTATACCAAGTCATACGCGGATGGGTGTCATACTTCAAGTATGCAGATATGAAATCGTCACTGGTCGCCATTGATAAATGGCTTCGTAGACGGATACGTATGTGCATATGGAAAAGTTGGAAGAGACCTAAAACAAGGATAAAGAATCTCATACGATGCGGTATCAAGCCATATTGGGCAAGAATCTACGGCAACAGCAGCAAGGGATATTGGGCAAATGCGGAAGGTATAATGCATCACGCCGCATCCAACGATAAACTCCATGCCGCCGGTTATCCTTGTTTGATGGACTACTATGTCAGATTGCAGTAAGCATTCGAGGAAGTACGTGCGTCGATAAAGTTTGACTGCAACTTGCATCAG